>Ga0105340_1000098_pt1 | contig 42181 bp, 49 predicted proteins | sample EasRivMeERMLT700_FD_89676 | JGI IMG/M metagenome (GOLD analysis project Ga0105340, IMG submission 89676) | Soil microbial communities from meander-bound floodplain in the East River, Colorado, USA - East River MetaG ERMLT700 | ecosystem: Environmental > Terrestrial > Soil > Floodplain | place...
AGTTTCTTCCCGACCACAGGCACCAATGGCGTAACGGCGGCTATCCAAAACGTTCCGGTCACTAACTATGACCCAAATGGGTCGGGCGTTGTTACCGCTATTCCGGGTGGCGCTTCTACCACTAGCATCCATAGGTTGTACCTGCTGGCTGGTGACTACGTATTCCTGTACGGCCAGAAGACCTATACAGACCTTACCACGGCTCTGTCTCAGATCGGTGTGGATGATTCGGCCACTGTCTACCCATCGAAGCTGAATAATGCCACGCTCCTGAGCTACATTGTGGCCCAGAAGGATTGCGCTGATCTAAAGGATACTACAAAGGCTCGTCTGCTGGCTAAGGGCGGCACCAGTTTCAGCATCGGGTCGGCTAGCTCTATCTCCGATGCGCCGATCAACGGTCTTGTGTATGGCCGTAAGGATGCCGCATGGGTAGAGGTTCCGCCGATTGCTAAGGGGCCACAGAGTACCCTACGTTCCTACTTCTTCTATACCAATGCTCTGCCGCGCTGGTCTGTGACCGCTAATGACACGCCAGAGGGCGGCTCTAACACTGGCTCTAACTGGGAGCTACGCGCGTACAATGATGCTGGTACTTTACTATCCTCCCCTCTTGTTGTTAATCGTGCCACGGGTGCGATCACTGCTAATGCCCCTGTTACCTCTGTAGGTGTCGCTAGTCACGTTACTTCTGGCGGTGACGTAAAGGCCAATAGCAACTTCGCATCTACCAATACATCGGTAGTACTGGCAACGTCGGCGGCAGGTAATGTTTTCATACGGCCGAACGGTGCTGCGTCTTCGGTCGGGCAGATGACTATTGCCGCGTCGGGTGCGTTGGTTTCCGGTGGCAGTATCACGTCCACAGGCGGCATAGTTTCTGGTGCTGGTATCTTCATCGGTACGGGCGCCAATGTGGTACTTGGCCCCCAGACTCCGGGCGGCGTATTCTTCCAGCCACAGGGCGTAGGCGTTGCTACTAATCAGGCCATCGTTGCTGCTGATGGTAGCCTCACTGTCAATGGTCAGGGCGTATTCACTTCTGCCATTACAGTAGGTCAGAATTTCGGTTCCTCTACGTCCTTCGCTGTGCTGGGTCCGGCCTCCCCCGTTGCTGGTACGGTACTTCTGCGGCCCAATGGCGTTAACGTTTCTACGGGTGAAATTACGGCGGATTCTACTGGTAGTCTGGGTGTGCCGGGAAACATTAGTGCTGGTCAGCATATGTTTGCTAGCCAAAACTACTCTTCGACTGGCCCTAATGTGGTGCTGGCCGCTAACGGTGGTTCCGTCTTCCTGCGGCCGATCAATGCCGGTAGCGCTACTGGTCAAGCCATCCTAAACAACGCTGGCAACCTATCTGCCACTGGTTTTACTGCCGCTGCGGGTGGCATTGCCTCTGGTAACGTTGTTACTACTAGCGGGGCCGGGGCGGGCTTCCAATTCGCTGATCGGTCTAGTGCCCGCCAGTGGGTGTGGTATGGCAATGGTGATGCGGCCCGACTGTTCAACGGTTCCGCTGATATCGTTCAGATTGATTCTACCGGTGTCCTTACCTCCATAAATCAGGTCGCAACGTCCGACCAAATTCTTAAGGAAAACATTTCTCCAAAAGCCCCGCGTCGGAATCTGGCAGATTTGATTTGCCTATACTCCTACGTTTGGAAGAGCAATGGTAAGGACGGGCTAGGCCAGATTGCGCAGCAGGTTAGGGAGCATGCACCGGAGTATGTCCACGAAGGAACTGATGGCATCCTGAGTATTGATAAGGCCAGTCTGGCTATGGAGTGTATCCTTGGCCTAGCGGAGCGGGTAAAGGAACTAGAGGACAAACTAAATGACCTTGCCAGCTAGCCCCCCACTAAACAGGCTCCAGATCAATACGGAATTTAGCGTTCCGGCTGGCACTCCCCTTACCGCACTGGTGAGGGGTGGAGCCTATGTGCCCAATACCCCTAATAACAATGCCGTTCCCACTACCCCTCCCTTGAATATGCTACAGTTCCTAGGGACAAGTAAAGGGCACACGTCTTCCATCACTCCTAGTCCCAGTGATCTAAGTAGCAGCCGACCTAATACAATCAATCAAATCTTCACGTCAAATGTGGTCGGTGGCGTTGGGCCATTCACCCGTGCATGGTCCTTTATATCTGGTGGCGCAGGTATGACGATTGCCAGCCCCACTGGCGCATCCACTAACGTCCAGAGTACCACGACTGCTGGTGCCGGTGATATCACTAGGAATGCCACGCTCCAATGCGTGGTCACGGATACGGGGGCCGGTGGTGCCCAAACCACGTCCACGTCTGCCCTTAACTGGTTCTGGCAGGGCTCGGGCTAAAGTGCCAGGCACAACAAAGCCCCCGGAGTCAGGGGCCGGAGGCTTTGAGGGGCAGTTTAGGGGCCTGCCAACCCTACGCGCGGGGGAGTCGGTACGGAGGAATCCGACCCAGCCGCGCCGTCCTAATCGACCTTTACGTACATCGGTTTTGCGGTGGCGTAGTTATGGTCTTTCATGGTAGCCCCAAACTCTTCCTCAGTTTTGGCGTAGCCCAAGACTGTATCTTGGTCGTCCATGATGGCCCAGCCTACCCGCATTAGGGGGGATTCACTGTACCCCTTTTTCACGATCCATGCAACGCCTACTAGGGCTCCGATCGCAAAGACTAGAACTAGCATGGTGATAGTGGTGGCAATTTCAACGGTCATATTGTAACTCCGATGGCGGCTTTAGGCTTCATTCTCGGCCGTGGCTGGGAGGGTACTCACAGGGGGGCAAGTTCGCCAAGAACGTACCGAGAATGAAGCCTAAAACTGCTACTGGTTATTAGGGTTATTGGGGTCTTTCCAGACCTTGAATACAGGCTGTGTCTCTGGGATAATATCCGCTGGCGTAGCAAAATTTAGTTGGTTCATTAGGGCATTTGTCGCATCCACGGCCAACTGCATTACCAAAGGTCCGGGGGCGTAGTTACCGCTATTGACCAACGCTTGGAACGTTTCAATCAACGTCCGATCATAGACGGTCAAACGTTCGTATAGGGTGTCTGGGGCTTTGAGTGCCATATATCCTCCGATTAAACAGGGCCGGGGGGTGCGGAATCCCCCCGGCTCTGAACCATACGGCTAGGTTCCCCCGACCGTGCGGTTTTTGACCGTTTTACGGGCTGACGAACAGGTAAACCGTCTGCATGGTATTCTGGCCGAAGCCGATACCCGTCTGAATCGCAACGTTCTGATTCGCCGAAGCGGCCAGACCGAGGGCAGCGGCCGAACCCTGCTGCTGGGTGAAGCCGATGGAGCCCGACTGTGCGGCGCTGTCATTGCCGGAAAGCTGGCTGGCACCGAAGCTGGTATTGCCGGCGACGGCCGAGGACTGCTGGCCGGTGACACCGATCAGGGCAGCGGTACTGCCACCAACCGACTGCGAACCGACCTGCGACTGTGCGCCAGACTCGAACGAGCCAGCCGCCAGACCGATATCAACGGCACCGGCCGAAAACGAGGCAGCGGCGAGTGCGATTGCGAGTGCGATAAGCTTCATGGTATTCCTCTCTTTGAGGGGCGGATATTACTAGCTACTAGTGCCCCAATACCTAGCAGCCTTGACGGGAAAACTTAGCGGACTTTCTTACCCTCTTCATCGAGGTTAATGGTCTGGCCGTTGCTACCCTTGATAGTGGTAGCGGCCATTTTCTTGCTATCATCCGATGGCGGGGTCACTTCACCGCGCGGAGTACGCGGCTGGTATTCCTGCGGCGGGGTAGGGGCTTGATACTGCTGCTGCGACGGTTCAGCGGGCTCGCTTTTTGGCTGCGGCACTTCCATACCCAGCAAGCCTAGCTGTTCGCATGCGCCTTGCGTGCGGGGTTCCGCTTCCTGCTTGGCATTGGTTTCAGCCATGCAGATTTCCCACACTTGCATGACAATCAGGCGGCTAGCCATATCATGCAAGCCTGCATTGTAGGCATTGGCGGCGGCAGTTCCGAACTTTTCCGCCCGTCGGAGCGACTGGCAATTCCCGTCCATTTTCGGGCCCGATGCGCCGAGGCTCAAACCGAAGCCAGATGCACCCGCTGAGACAGTGCCGCCGCAATAGTCGGACGAGAACGAAACTGCGGCTGCCAGAGGGACGGCGGCATTCGTCTTGATCTTCTGGGTGGTAGTGGTGGGGATTCGGCTGGCTTCAAAGGTCTGCGAAAGACCAACGCCAACGGACAACTCGGTTGACTGGTTTGGATTGACCACGTTCCTGTTATCGGAACTGGCAGCGGCCCCGGAATTGCTTTCGGATACTGCGATGGCGTCGGATGACGCATTGGTATTGACTGTATTGTCAACTTCGACGGCGCTAGCGGCCCCGACAAACAGCAATAGCGCGGATGCAAGAATGGTCTTGCGCATGATGGGTATTCCTATAGGTCGGGGCGGGTAGGATTCCGATGGGCCTGCCCCCAAGCCCCCCGGATTAGTCAGGACATATTAAGGTATGTGAGCGGACCTGTCAAGACCGTTCATCGGCTGTGATCGACGGCTGAACGGGGCTCCTGCGTGAAATCTGCTGGGCTACCCCCCTGCCAGTCGATCAGATTTGGCGCAGGAGCAGTATATGAACGGGGGCTACCGTATGGTCGTAAGCAGGATGCCGAGGTCACATAGTGCAAATGGAGGCCCGCTTTTCCATAGTGGACTGATAGGGGATAGGGTAGAGGCAAAGTGCCCGCTATGGCAATACAAGAGGTCATTAATATAGCATAGAACAAAGGACTTTCCTCCTATTAGATTCCTGGCCCTATGCCAGCGGCGCTGGGCAGGGAGCATATGAATACCGTCACGCCATACCTTTAGCTCTAGCCAAATGTCACCGCCACGCCAGCCGAAGTTTAGATCAGGGATACCCCTGCTAGTTACATGGCTTTCAACGTGCGATACATGATAGCCCAATACTCCCCCCTCTACGAATATCCATCTACGTAGATCGGATTCGTTATGAATCGTCGTCGGCTTCTTCATAATAGGTATCATCCATAAACAGGGGATAATGCTTGGCTAGAGCAGCTTCTAGATCATCACTGTCCAGAATGGGTGAAATACGTAGCTTAGAGTCTGCCTTGCCGGGGTACTTACCGGGGCCTATCTTTAGCTGCGCTTTCTTCACGCGAAGGGAGGGCATTCCTAGGTCAATAAGTCTATCCCTAAAATCCTTCTCCGTTCCTACCCCCCTACCTTTGGAGTAGTGTCGCATATAGAATCGCCTGAAATCGGAGTAGAAACTAGCGCACTCTACCCACTTCTGATTCTTGTACGTTACAACTGCAAAAGAGAACTCTTTACCGGCCCCTTCTATCAGTGACTCATCTTCCTTGCTTTCAATGAAGGTCTGCCGTACCCACTCCACAAAAGCGGCTTCCATGGATTCAGCATTGGTCAATTTGCGCTGTTCGACCAGTTCGTCAGTCTCCATCGCATTGGAAAGGTCATGCGTAATTTTTCTGGTCAGAAAAAAGTGCAAAAGCTTGCCGAGATATTCTGGATTATTCGGGACACTATTATTGTCGCATCCCATAAGGGCCATATACTGCTTCCAATAGGCCGAATCCTTCATGCGTATTTCGCTAATCTTCAACGCTAGGAACCGGCGGCTATCCATACCTGCCGGGATAGCCCAGTTCTCGTTAGTCGTGAACATAAGCATTAGGCAATTCTTCTGAACCCATTGCTTGATAAACTTATTGTTCCAGTCAATAGGGCTCTCGGTAATCAAAGCCTTTAGCCGTTCTGCCTCGCCTTTATGAGCCGAGAATACAGCCTCTTCGCCGATCACTAGAACCTTATTTGCCATGCCACCGGAGTACGCTCCCAGCAACGAGTCACGGGACGCCACTTTGGTAGCATGATGAATGCCAATTATGAGCCGGAAGATATTGCAAAACTGCGTCTTGCCGGTGCCTTCCTTGCCCTTTAGTACAAGTGCTATCCCCAAAACGTCAAGAGGGTTCTGGAGCTTCATAGCCAGCATATCAAGTAGGAATTCGTAGTGCTTTTTGTTGCCCCGGCAGATGACGGTTAGAGTATGGTCTAGAAAGAACTGGATTTCCTCAGGGCGGCAGGGTACAGGCTTGATTGCAAAACCCTTGTATTGGTTAATATCCCCCTCTGCCTCTTGGCCGGGGTATTCCATTACAATATTGCCCTCACGCCGGTACTTACTTTTGAGCCAGTATTCAGCGGCGGGTACGTATCGTTCACCTACTAGGATCGGGGGAAGGTTAGAGGCTACGAGCCCCTTGAAATCGCTGGGGGTTGTGCGTACATAATCGTGAGGGGTAATGGTAATGATTGAGTTACCGCCTTGCGTGGTACACATGAAACGCTTATTCATGGCCTGAACGGCTGCATAAGCATCCATGTTAATGCCGGAGTATTTGATATCAGCTACGGACGGCTGACGGCCTCTTAGCTTGGCCTCATACAGTATCCATGCAATCGTGACTTTGCGGCTACGATCAGCGGTAAATGACTCCCACTTCCTCTCACATTCACCGGGCTGAAACTTCTCGCTTTGCTGGCTCCACTCTATCCAAAGGTCTAGGTGCCCTTGTCCGGGGTCGTTATCATGTAGTGCCATGCCGATAGCCCGCCACTCATCATAGGGGCCGCCGGGGTCAAAGTAGGTTAGCAGTTCGCGGATGAAATCGTCAGGGGCTACGTTGCCGAATTCCTCCAACTCTTCCTTTTTCTTGCCTGTCTTTCCGCCTAGTGCCTCAAGCATCTTTTCAGGGATGGCACCGGGTTCGCCACCCGTGGCCCACTGATAGCGTACTCCGTTAATAAGAGAGGGCGGCAAAAGGACAAACGTCTTCTTCTCAACGCCTGCGGTTTTCTTGAAGAAAGTAACCTTACTATCTAGCGTGTAGAAGTGCATTCCCCCGCCAGAGGTAATGACGCAAAGGCCCTCCATTAGATCGCGCTTATCTAGGCCGGAGTTAGCGAACCCATCGGCCTTGCCTGCATGACAGTCAAAATCTAGTACGCATATACCATCTGGGGGCTTCCCCATAATGTTATAGCCTTCGTATGGCCCACCGGGGCCAAACCAATGCTTAATTATGGCGGGGTCGCTTGTGGCGTGTTCAGCGCCTAGATTCTTAATGAAGCCTTTGGTATCACGTTTCTGGGGAAGTAGCTTGAATCCAAGCCTGATATAGATTAGTGCATATTCGTATACTGCTTGGTCTTGTTCTAGCTCATCTAGCGTCTTTACTAGACGTAGATCAATATTAAGTGCCATGATGTATAGCCTCCCACCAGTTCTTTCCGGTTCCGGATAGCTCTAGGATTAGGGGGACTCTGAACCATGGGTAGCTATCACGTATGGCTTCCTGAATCCTGGCCCATATAGGCTCCCAGTCTTCGGGCACTGACATACCGTAGCTATCGTGGGTATTCAGAAGTAGGCGGCCCTCACTACCCAATGCCTGTTCTATTAGCTGCCAGTTTCTTTTATTGATATCGGCGGCAGTAGCTTGCACTACAACGGCCTGCGCCTTATGATTGCTCATCCCATTAGGGAAGCGCAGTCGGCGGCCCATATAGGTTTCAATATACCCGAATTTGTCAGTCGTGGCACGGCAACGGCGAGCAAACCCACGGACACCCGGAAGCATATTATGATATTTGTCGATTAGCTCTTTAGCTTCGGGCCCGGACTCGCGGTAGCGGAAAACACTCTTCCCCTTCTTGAACTCTGCCCATTGCCATGGGAGCCCCAGTTTCATAGCCACAAGGCCATCACCGCAACCCATGATAATAGATAGGTTCAGTTCCTTTGCATTCGGCTGGCCTGCATAGTGGGCCTTACGGGGGAGGCCGGTCATATCGGCTACGTATTGGTGAAAATCCAGCATGGGGTCTTCGGCGAATGCGTCTAGTAGCTTTGCATTCTTCACCAGATGGGCGAATACCCGTACCTCAAAAGAGTGCATATCGCCATCTAGCCATATCTGCCCCTCTTCCGGCAGGAAAATGGGCTTCACAATACAGGCCACTTCCTCATTGCGGGAGGGGATTTGTTGCATCGCTGGCTCGGTATAGCTAAACCGGCCTGTACCTGTACCGCCATCCTCGCCCTTTGTCTGGTGGATACTGGGGTACACTCGCCCATTGATAGCGTTACTGAGGATATGGCCCCTTAGGAACGTGTCACGGGTCTTCTGTAGGGACCGGGTTTCCAGTATGCCAAGCGATAGGCTATCATTGATGCGCCTGAGGGCATCGGCGCTAAAGCTAGGTTCGCCACCGGGGGTAGACGGAAGAGGGGTGCCATACTGGGTGAACCATACCCCGTCAATCTGGCGTGGCTTATACAACGCGCGAACCTGCAACGGACTGTCTATGTTAAAGACGCATCCGGCATGTTCAAATAGCTTATTCTTATGCGCGTCGATCTGTGTAGTAAGCTTATCAACGGCTATGTGGGCGGCCTCTTCATCTACCCTAATACCTCTCATTTCTGATCGGATAATGGTAGGCATTACAGAGGCTTCAAAGTCTACAATACGTTCGATCCCTTGTTCTTCAATTCGGCGCTGCTGATCTTGCCAAAGGTCGTGGCACAACTCGGCGTCAGGAATGGCATACGGGGTGACTACTTCCTTTGGAGCCAGATGGATTCGCCCGGCTTGTGCGGAACGGGTCGGCTTGCCCCCGAATAGCTCGGCTAGTTTAGTCCAGATTTCAGACTCTTTCTTGCGGCCTAGATACTTCTCCCCTTGATTGTCCAGAGAATAGCTAATCTCATGCTCGTTTAGAAGGGTAGCCCGGATGACGGTATCTTGCATGCGCTCTAGTGGCATGTAGATACCGGCATTATGCGTCATGCGATAGTCATAACTTGCATTGTGGCACACTACCGGGATATCGCCAGTGCGATCCAGTATATTAAGGAATTCACCGGCCCCGTCTTCGCGTAGGTCGATATAGCGGGCTTCCTGTCCGGTTACCTGCCACGAAACGCCTATAGCGCGGGAGTCTGCACTAAGGCCGGTAGATTCAGTGTCTACAGCGAGAATATCGGGCATTATTTCTTGGCTGCTTGACGGGCTTCGTATCTTTCTCTTGTTTCCCTCTCCAGCATATGCTTATTGCGCATCATATCTTCATAGTTTTCTTCGTATCCTTCTAGCCATTCCAGCGCCGCAGTAGCAATGTCGTTAGCGTCCTCTGCTAATTCCTCTGCGCTAAAACGGAATTTATCTGCCTCTTCATCCCTTTCATTAAGGAGTCTAACACTTCCGGTCAAAGCAGCGGCCATGAATAGCTTATATGCTTCTACCTTTTCCTCTTTCAGTAGCATGATTATATCCTCAATGTTGCGCGTGGCTAGGGGCCTCTTGCATTGCCTCTGCCATACACACGTCAAAGTTATAGTGAATCGTAGCCTCTAGATGATGGCGCATTCTACGCTGCACAGTTAGAGGAACCTTCGGAGCATGGTGCATACGAACCGTAGCCGGAATCTTCATCATTACTGCGGTAGTGTCTGCCCATTCCAGCACGGTCTTAAACGCGGCTCGCTTGTCCATATATTCGCGCTGTTCCAGCTTGTAACCAGACAGGCGGATATGCAGGCCACGGGAATCAAGAATGCAGCAAAATTCCCAACGCTTTTTCTCAAACTGCGATAGCACTTCTAGCACTTCAATACGCATAGCACGCCCCTGAAAATAAAAGCCCGGACACCCCGGACAAGCCGGGGGCCGGGTTGTGGAAATCAGATCACAGCGGAGTCAATCTCTTCTTCGGCTTCGTCCAGCGTTCCATAGGCCACGGCACGCTCGCCAGCCTTGATGGCATTGAACAGGGTTTCAGCACGGCGGTAGATGCCTTCCGAAACGTAGCCAAGTGGCTTCACTTCGTAGCTGTAGTATTCACCCTTTTTGCCCTTCTCTTCGATGGCACGAAGGCGGTAGGCTTTGGAGAACCGATCCCCCGGATTCATCTGCACCAGAGCATTGAGCTTCCGGCTAACCTTGAGCTTGGAACGGGACCAAGACAAAACGGCCTCTTCCAAAGCGCCGTCATCGCGGACCACGTAAACGAAGTTAACGGCATGCAAGTTAACCTCATGGTCTTCCGGCGATTCCAGCTTGTCACGCTCGGCTTCGGCCTCTTCCTCAGTCGCGTAAGTGCCGACGAATCCGCCACCACTCTTACGGCTCTGCCAGATGATCCATTCCTTACGGAAGACGATGGGGATAAACACAATCTCCCCGCCGTACAATTCGCCAGAAATGGTATTGAAGATGACACCCTGTTCAGCCCCTTCGATATACTTGGGGTCGCTCTTCTTGATTTGCGGGCTAAGTGCCTGCAAGACTTCGATTCGCGGGAGGGTAATATCATCCTGCGTTACGTCTTCCGAACCACGGCGGGATTCCGGGTCCAGATACGCGGGGCGGTCGCTGGTCACCATAGCGCCGATATTTTCGTTCTTTTTCAGTTCGCTCTTAGCCATTGTCATTCCTTAGTTAGTAGTGTAGCAGATACTTACGCTTTATAGATCACCGCTCTGCTAAACGGTGTCAGCTTCAAAACCTCATCTTCGGGCAGCAATTCCGGGTCACCCTTAGCAAGCTGTTCCTTGCAAAAGGCTTTCAGGGTTTGCGCGTTGACGGTGGGCACAATCATGGCCTCGTTATCAGTCTCTTCCAGCCACGTATGCAGACCGGCCTTATTCTTCACGGTGACATACAGGTCAGACGTGAGGGTGCAACGCCCGAATCCGCCAGTCATGGAACGGATATCCTCTTCGGCCATTTCGGACGGTATCAGATTCAGGCGCAGATCATCGTACTCTTTTTGTAGGGGCTTTTTCTGTTCGTCCAGATCATCCAGTTCATCCCCCAATTCCTTCATGCGTTCAATCAGATCGGTGAGCTTACTCATTGTGACATTCTCGATGGGCGGCAGGGTCATTATACAACATAGCCCGACTAGCTTGTCAAGCCTCGTCGAACATAGCGAGCAACGCACGCGGATTCTCCAACGATTGTGATACGAATGTAGCGAGGGTCTTTTTGCCCTCTGCTATTTCCTTCATATGCTTGTCAAGCATGACATTCATTAGCAGGTCAATAACCATGGTCGGCTCATCCTGCCCAATTCGATCAATGCGCTTCTCAGATTGCACCAGTTCTTCAAAGTTAAAAGTGCCTGAGTATCTTACCATAAGTTTACCGGCCGTCATAGTGAATCCACGGCTGCCTCGCGCGTATGTCGAAACAATGATCCGCACGTCTGGATCGGTCTGAAAGCGGTTAACGGTATCAATCGGCGGTTCGATATCTGGGTCCAGTCGAACGGCTCCATAATCCAATAGTGCTTTATGGATCAATTTAACCTCTGGCACGAATCGGCAGAATACAACAATCTTCTGCCCGGTGCCTTCGACTATCTCTTTCAACTCTTCCAGCTTTGGATTGTGTTCAAGCGGTACAATGCCCCCCAGATCGGTAGCAAAATGCCCACCGATAATCTGCGCGCCACGGGTATAGAATGACAGGGCATTTTCGACTGACAACGATTCATTATCAAGCATCGTCATCATCTGGGTTTTCAGTTCTTTCAATAGCCTCTTCTGTTCCGGCGATGCCCTAACCTCACGAACTTCATGCGCCTGCGGGGGCAAGTCTACGGGGTTCGTAACGGTATGAGTAAAGGGTTCGATAGTGGCTAGCAGTTCATTCATATTCTGATAGCCAATAATCTGTTTGCCTTCAAAGCCTCCCATGACACAGTAACGATTGCGGAAACTGTAATAGGATTTGAACCCTAGAATCCTGGGGTCAAGAAACTGGAATTGACTATACAAATCCCCTACGCCTTTGGTAATGGGCGTTCCCGTAAGGATATTGTTAACCACAGTTTTAGCCCCTAGCTCCTGTACTACTTCGGAGCGACGGGCCTTGAAGTTTTTGATTGATTGGGATTCGTCAATCCCTAGTGCCAGATGATCGTGCAAGCGATGGCGCAGACGGTCAGGAAGCGAGCCAGCCTGTAGGGAGCTAATCCCAAAGACTTCCATCTTCTCGTTAATGCCCGGAGCCCATAGGCGCATTTGCTCGTGCCAATTGCCCGTTAGAGTGTTAGGGCAAAACATCCAGCCTTCGGCAATCCGGCCCTCTAGCAAATACTGGGACCACAGTTCTAGGACAGTGCGGGACTTGCCGGAGCCCATTTCGTGAAAGAATGCAAATGCCCTTTTACCATAGCTCTTATCTAGGGCTTCGCGTTGATGCGAAAGAAGGCCGGTAGGATCGGCGGGAAAGCGATTAGGGGCCAAAAGCCCCCCTACATTCCGCGAGGGTACAGGGCTGGCGGCCTCCCATGCCTGCGCACTAAATTCTGGGCGCGTGAAATTGGCCCGGAGATAATGCTTGTTTGCAGCATTGACAGATAGCCTCCAATATCGCTTGGAGGCTAGGTATTTACGTTCAGGCGCACCCCTCGCCCTAGCAGACCATTTACCGGGCAGAATAAAAGAGTCTTTATCCAGTAGAATCATGGTGGGCAAACCTCTTCCGTATCGTCGTCTTCAAACGTTACTTCACGGATAGCCACTTGTTTATGGCAACGGGGGCACATAATAGGACTTCCATTTATGGGCCTTCTACCAGTCTCCACTAGGATGAAGTCATTAGACTGAACTAGCATGCCCGGAATGGCGCAGAAATTGGGGTCTACTGCGGTAGCGATGTGGCCCCCGCAATGCTTATGAAGCATCCTAATCATATACCGTGCCCTCTTTTGATTAGTTTACAGGGGCCTTTCCGACACTCCATACAGGTTCTAGGGGTCGGTAGCCCTCTCCCCCGCATTTGGATAGAGCATTGAAACTGGCGGGAATTAATCGCTATCCGTTGCAGAATTATAGCGACGATTTTACCACAACTGAGCCAGCGCGTATCATTCGACATTGGCCCATCTTCGCTCATGCCAGATCGGGTTTTATGGCAGGCTTGAAAAAACGCTTAAACTTCTGGCAAAATGAGTTATGATAACGGTTGTGCAAATCCTGATACCGGGAACCCAGTTCCCGATAGTCTAGGATTAGCTTCGTCTTGTCATTGGCACAATTGCGGATGCAATCCGCTATGTCCTGTAGCTGGTCAGCCCGTTCCGGGTGCATCGCTTTCAGGTGCATAAGAGCTAGGTAGGAAGTACCTGAATCCATAGCAGCCATTTTATGCCTCTACGCTAATGGGATGGGACTGGAACCGGCCTGCTTCGATATATCGCAGGAATGCAATAGAGGCAGCCAAACCACCGTTAACTCGATCCTCCCAGCCTAGGCCACATTCCTGAATCATGTAGCTACGCAAATCGGTATTATTTTCTCCGATTCTATGCGCTTCCGTAGCTAGTAGGGAAAGGGCCACGGCTACGCGATGCGCTCCGGTCACGGTCCCACATAGGTGAAAGATACGGTCTACGGTTGGGTGCTTATCCATAAAAATGCCCTATGAAGTAGCCGAGGATTGCCCCGGCTACCAGTATGAAGAGGATTAGGAAAATCGTGGCTCGTTTGATATTGTTTCCGTACACGTCTAATCCTCCTGAACTATAATACCAAACCGATGGCCCTAAGTTACAGGCCAATGATTGCTACCCGGATATCACGGCCGCCATCGGGTACAGGCTCGCCGTTGCGCTGGGCTTCCTTCTGCTTACGAACGCGCGTGACTTTTGCTAGCACGGCTTCCTGTACCTTGACCTTGTGGTCTTCCGGCATATCCTTAGCAGCGTCTTCGATTGCATCTGCCAATTCGATTGTAGCCGTGCGAGGAACCGGCGAATTACGGGCCAGATTGCGCAGGCCGATAATCCATGCTTCGATGGGCGTATTAGCTATGACGTTATCCAATTCGTCATCCGTCACGAATTGCAGGCACGTATCCACGAGCCACGCGGGCAGGTGAACGTTCGTGAAATCGTCGCCAATTTCGACAGTGAAAAGACGCCAGTCTGCCTGATCGGCGGGGCCGATATACGGCGACGTACAGGCGCAATAAACAACTGCCTTATCAAAATCGGCCTTGTTAATCAGGACGTGCCCTAGGCCATTCAAGACGATCAACGCGCGGACTTCTGCGAGGGTCTGGAACTCTTCTACGACTTCCTGAAAATTGACAGTTTCCATTATTGCGATTCTCCGATGATTGCAGCAGTGAGCGGGGCGGATGAGTTGCTATCCAGTTCAGTGAGAACTGCAATAGCGGTTTTGAACGGCTCGGCATCGTCCGGTTTGATATTCGGGAAGAGCCTGCTATTCTCTGCGACTTCGCAGATAAGGGCCGCCCCCAAAATCAGGCGGTCAACGTCGGTCATGCCGATACGCGCAACAATGGCGGCGGCAAACTCATGTTTATGAAGCGGATTCATTAGCGCCCCCAAGCGGCGGATTTGTTGCGGCGGATGGTCTGAGCTAGTGCTGGGATATCCGTCAGCACTGGGAGGGGTGGCACGATACCATTAACTACCATGCGAGACTGCCAGAAATAACGGATAGCGTTTTCTATCTTTTCGCGCGTGTAATGTTGGGCAGCTAAAGACGTGCGAATCACTGAGCGGCACATGGGCGGGTTTCTCGGTTGCGGACGTTCATCGTACAGCTAAAAGCATCCCCCGTCAATAGCTGAACAGGGGATGAAGGCTACCGTTCGTCGGATGGATTTATGAACGGGGTGAAGTGGACAGGGCCCACTTAATGACTTCGATATCCCCAGCCATGGCATACATAGCAATCAAGCCTAGGCACTTCTGGCGGCGCTGGCTTTCGGTAAATTGGGGGTAAGCAATGCCATACTTAGTGTACGCAAAGACTTCCAATTCAACCGTGCTACGGTTCTCTAGAACGTGCTCCATCATGGGCGCGCAGTCCCAAAGGGTGTCCCCTGCGGACTTGGGGCCGCATCGCTCTAGCCTAGGCTCTGCCTGTTCGCAGATATAGGCTTTGTTATATGCGGCTTCCTGCCCTTGTGCCTTGTCCGGGTAGGGAATAGCGTTGTCTACCTTGCCGATATCGGTAAAATCAAACTCCGGCTGAGTCGGCGCGGCCTCTTCCAGAATGTGAGGCTTAATCCTGGCCCTTGCCTGCTTGCCCTCACGCTCACGTTTTACGGCTGCGGCCTTGCGTACCGGCTTCTTAGCCGGTTTCGTGGTCTTGCGCATTAGTGTATCCCCTTAGAGTGACGGCCCCATATAGGGGCCGTCGTTTGGCCGATAGAGTGACGCATCACGCTACGGCGGCGCATTGGGCCGCCGTCCGTGGCGACTAATCAGGCTTCCGCATAGTCCGGGGCGGCCTCTTCCTGCGGGGCACAATCGGCCAGCAGGGATTCCAGTTCGTCAACGCGGGCCTGCGCAGCATCGCGGGCGCTACGGATAGCAGCCTGCACCAGATCATCACGCTTGGCGATGGCGGCGATCAGGGCACCGTAGACCTTGTAACCCTGCTTCGTGCCCTTCGGGGCGTCATCGTCAAGCGGCGTCGAATCCAGCACATTGCCAGCCAGATCATAGGCCACAATCTGATAGCCCTTCTTATCCTCGCCCTTTTCGTTCTGGGCAGACAGATTGACGCGGGACAGGGTAACGAAAGCGACACCGTTCACGGCGGTAGCGGCGACCAGTTTACGGCCGGTATCCTTGAACGAGCCCGCGACAAAAGCCGTGCCACGGCTCGCCATCTGAGCGGAGGCATATTCGGCGGGCGGCTGGCCGATATTGTCGGTATAGACGGAAAGGCCGGCGGCGACGAGCAGATCATTGCGATTCATGGCGGTATCCTATTTGGGTAAGTTTTGCGCGCGGGTTGCGCATGGGTGATATTACAGGGTCTAACGCGGGTGTCAATAGCCTAACGCGATTTTCTTACAACTATTTTCTATCTCCGTTCCCCCTCACAATTCCAGTCATTCACCACGGTTACGCCCCTGCGCTCATGGTGGTAACCGTGCCCGATGCTAACGGTATGCGTCACGGGTAGCTCAGTGCCGTCATAGCTTATGCTTCCGGGCTCCCACTGAATCAGGATTTGATTCCCGCATTGGAATAGGTCCGCGATTACATACGAATCATAATCGGTCAAATGGACCCATGCGCCAGTGTATATGCAGGCCATTAGAAAAGGTACTCCGGTTCATCGGGCTCAGTCACGCCCCGGTAATTGTCCATTTCCTTATACTTATACTCCCCCGGTCCCGCCATATAGAGCCGGTTAGCAATTCGCTCTAGCCCTTTGGGGAGGGAATCAACGCTGATTAGGTCGCCATCTAGGCGGTATATCGGTTCGCTTACGCTTACCTCTTCCGGATTCCAAAGGCTGCCCCGGTAAATCACTAGCGCATATTCGCAGGACAAAACGCGACCGTCATCTAGCTCGAAACTGGTATTTATAACGCTCATGGTTTTGTCCCGCAATCGCTTAGGAATCGGTCAGCATCGAATGCCTTATTGGTGGCCTTGATACAGGCGGCGATTGCTTGGCAATCAGCGGCCCATTGTGCGCGTGCCTCAGGTAGCAGGAAATGCGGACGGGTGCGCGCCAGTGTATCTGATAGCGCAACATAGTCTTTTCTAGTCATGGCGGCTGGCCTTTAGTTGTTCGTAGCGGTCCCAATCTTCACTGGAGCATGGGAAGCGTTCCACCATGTCAGACAAGACCTTAAATTCTTCGTCTAGCCTCTTCCCCTCTTCCTCTAGGTGATTCATATAAAGGCCGTACAGGATGAAGGGGGCAAACAGTAGGCCAGCGGCCCATGCCATAGTCTCGCCGTTTAGGGGCTGGTCACCATAGGCCACAAGGCCCCACAAGATAAGCCCCCACCCAATGGCTAGGAATAGCAGCTTAATCGCCCCCCTGATAAGGGCAGGCCACGCCACGGCCACGACTAGCAGGCCAAGCATACAGGCTAGGACGGTCACGGCTTGGCGCTCCCGCACGTGGGGAAGATAAGGCCAGACGCGGCCTTAGAATCCGTGAAGCCTCGCCCCTTGCGAAGCTGGTACGCCGTGAAGCCTCGCGCGCAACATTCGCGGGACGCGATACTATGCCATGCGGCGTCATTGTTGCGGCCGTCTAGGATGACCAGTGAACGGTCACCCACACCGGGGGACAGGTTCCCGGCTAGGTCGGACTTGTAAAATTCAGCATAAATCATGGCGGCTCTTTCGTCCTGTATATGGGGCGGTAGGGTGGGGGCCCTTTCGGGCCCCCGGTTCCGGCTTAGGCGGCCTTGAGTTCTTTCATGCGCTCGGCCAGCGTCCAGAGGGCGCGATTGATTTTGACGTTCTGGTCAATGCCGGTAACCTCGCGCGTCGTGCTACGGCGGCCGGTCGCATTGCGGCCCCGGATGCCTCCCTTAATCATGTTTTCCTGTACGCGGTTAAACGTAGTCCAAAGGTCTGCGCCGTCATCCTCCCAGCGGCGGGGGCGCAGAAGGGCAGCGGCCGTGATCGGGGCCGGGGCTTCGTCCGTGTCATATTTCAGGGTAAGCGCGGCCTCTGCAAAGGCGCTTTGCTCGCTGGTCAAAAGCTTGATCCCTGCCATTTCGTTTCGGCTTTCGTCTACGGCCTTGAAACCGTCCACGACCGTGAATGCCCCTTCAATTACGTCGTCCACGATATTACCCTTGTGACGGACGCGAATATCGGCCATCTTGTCACCGCAAACCATGCCATTCATACAGACGAAGCGGAAACGGCCAGCAAGCATCTGATAAGAGCTAGTCCCGTCATGGCTGTTAATCAGGATGACTTCGTTAGCCTCTCCCGCGTTGATTTGCGACTCATGGCGCAGGCGCAGCATATGCTTCGTGAATTCGGCTTTGCCCGGTACGCGGGTGCGGGACTGGCCGACCATGAAAGGCGCGAAGCCTTCGCGGCGCAGACCGGCCAGCACGTCAGCCGTAGGGACGAACGTGTAACGGTCACTGCGGGAGCCATGCGGTTCACTGGCGAAAATGGAAGGGGCGACGCGCATGATCTGCGCGTCGGAAAGGGCATGGTCGGCGCGGTACTGAACGGGGGCGGCGAAACGGGTAGCGAGGGCGGAGGTCATGGCTATTTATTCCTATGTGATTGCGGGGTGAGTGGCTAGATTAGGGGTTTAGGGGCTGGGTGTCAACCCCTAAATCAGACATTTTTATGAATAGGGATTCACTGCCAGAGGTAGCGACGGAACATGGCACGATGAACCGTTAACGCGGCGGCGACGCAAAGCCCCACAATCGCGGCCGTCATGTTAGCGGTTCCCGTGGTACTGAACGAGGATTAGCGCGTCATCGTTTGCCGGGTTGGCGATGGCCGTATATACAACGTCCGTGGCTTCCGGGTTGACGGTCTTGTATACCGTTTCAAAGTACAATTGCGCGGCCTCTACCTCTGCGCGCGTGCAACCGCTAAAAGAGTGGTAGCCGTACACGCGCGAACCGTGGCCGACCATGGAAACCTTTAGGCGCGTCCCTTTGGTGGCGGTTGTGGGCAGGAAGCGGACTGCGATTAGGCGCGTTGCTTTCATGGCTTAACCCTCCCCAGCCGGACGGACTTCGACGGTATCGCCCCAGCGTCGCGCATCCGCTACCAGTTCCGCGATGACCTTCGCGCATACGTCGGGATAGATATTGGAGGGAGTGTAGGACTCCACGACTGCGCCGCGACGGATGCGGACATAGACGACTGTCTTAATGCTGGGGAGGTTCGGGGCGTCGCTCATGGCTCTTTAGTCCTATGGTGGGTGATGGGGTTTAGGATGCTGCCCCCTCGCGGGAAGGGGCAGCGGCCTAGGCCCTTAAACGCGCGCCACAAGGGCCGCCATTTCATCGCCCCCGGTATAGTCGGCGATGAGTTCCGAACCGTCGTGCGCGTTGCCATATATGAGGTATGCGGTTCCGATGCGCTCGCCGGTCGCCTTACGAAAGCGAATGCGATCCTCGCCAGTGGTCGCCATCGCGGCCAGAATGGTCATGCGGTCTGCGGACTGTTTAACGGTCCATTCCTCGCCGTCCTGAACGCTTACCACATAGCCGGCCTCTAGGGCTAGGCGGATCAGGCGACGCGCTTTCACGGCCTCGCCAGTGCTGGCAAAGCGGTCTAGGGCAATGCGGGTATCTGCTACGTTCATGGCTCTTTAGTCCTATGTTGTTTGAGAGGGTGGGGCGGATGGCTGTTTTGCCGGTGTGGTCGTGGTGCGGAGCCATTATCGCGTCACCCCCGCTATTCAGGTCAATACCGTTCGTCCCCCCCGTTGCTACCGTTCGTCGGTTGAGAGGGGTTCTAGGGGTCCGGTGGGCAGTTCCAAAGCGCGGGAGCCGGACCCCTCGCTAAGTCGCTGAATTCGCAGGGGTTTATATGGTGGGGTCCAGGGGGTCTGACCTCTTTTAATAATAGGTAATAAGAGAGAGAAAACAGTAAAAAACGTAAATCCTTAAAGAGTCCTATAAATGCGTTTGAAAAGGGGGGGTGACCCCTAACCCCTGACCCTACCGGGGCTGACCTTTGGAGGGGCCGCCCTCGCTCCCCGGTCTAACGCGCAAAGCCCTAGATTCAAGGCATAAACGGCGAATTTCAACGCGCGGCTACCCCCCCGCCACCGCCCTAGCTTGGAGGGGTCCGGGCTCACTGGCGGGGCTTACAGGCCCGGCTTCAGCTACCTGAATAGGGAGGGCCTATGTTCCACGTGGAACCATCACCCGGCCCCGGTCTGGGGGCTCGCGTCGCATGAGTGCGCAATGCGCACACTGTTCCACGTGGAACATGCGTCGTCCTACGCATGCGACCATAGCGCGTCCGCTTCCATCGCATGCGATCTACCTGCTGGGGGTGCCTATTCAGATACCTTAATCCGATGCCGGGGGATGGCCGAAGAAGTGGCGGCCCTCGCTAGCTAGTACCACCCCCGGACTTAGGAAAAACGAATCCCAGAAAAGCCCCGCAAAACAAGGTGTCTCAAACGCGATGAGACTTCGGATGCCTTATTGACCCTTTACCCCAGACCCCCTATGCGGTATTCTAGGCACCATGACCCCTTACCGCGTCGAAGCCTTTGGAGAGTTGGTGATTCCAAGCGACTGGGTTTTCTATACGCCCATTGCAAGGAGGTTGCATGCCGCGAATAACGAGGAAGCATTAGGGGATTTGATACGGCTGATTAGCTGCGTTAGAAGGAGTAGGGCAATCAGATATCAGGCCATTATGGGGAAGGGGTTAACTACTAACTTCGCAGGACACGAAAGGTATCTACGATGAGCGAACAATTGCCCGCGCTGCTGATTCAAGATACCCCTGAGGCCGAATGGGCTAAGGGCGATCCCAAGAGTATTGCCGGGCGCATCACGCGCGCACGCAATGAGGGGTTCGTCGGCCTTACCCCATACCAACGGCAGTTCGCCCTTGAATTCGTGCTGTCAGGCACTAGCCTCAAGAAGATCGCAAGGCTGATGGATTTGCCACAGCCCATGGTGCAGCGGATGTATAACGACCCAGTGGTAAGGGCGTATATATCTGACCTGCAAAAAGAGGTGGCGGCCCATAGGCTCATTAATGACCAGTGGGTGGAAAATCAAATATTGAAGAATATGCCAAAGCTGGAAGGGGAAGAGGCCATTGATATTGTCACGTCAAAGGGCACTCACGTTAAGCAGAAGAAGTACCACGGCGCAGAACTGGTTAGCCTGTTCAAACACTTTGGCGCATCGCAGGAAGGAAAGACGGCCGCTGGCAGTGGCGTTAATGTGCAAATCAACTTCGGCGATATTCTATCGAAGCCGCCCACGGTAACGATCAATATGGACGATCAGGCCGACGATGCGTGATTATCGAGTAAATAAGAACGTACAGCTACCTAATAACTGGTTCCCAATGGCCCACCAGAGGGAGTTTTTCGACTATCTGTTTGAGAACGGCGGCTTTCCGGAGAAGAAACGTGCGTTTCTCACATGGCATCGACGGGCAGGTAAGGACTCCTGTTCAATCAACGGACTGGCAATCGCGTCACAGCTACGGACAGGTACATATTGGCATTTGCTTCCCACCCTTAATCAAGGGCGCAAAGTCGTCTGGAACGGCGTGGACTCGTCTGGGCGCCGCATTATCCACCAAGCATTCCCGAAAGAGCTTATTGAAGTATCGAACGAAAACGAAATGAATTTGCGCCTCAAAGGGGGCAGTTATTACCAAGTTGTGGGCAGTGATAACTATAACTCTCTAGTAGGTTCAAACCCTATCGGAGTCATCTTTTCAGAATGGGCGCTCTCCGACCCCGCTGCGTGGGATTTCGTTCGCCCCATTCTTCTTGAAAACAAGGGCTTTGCCGCCTTTATTACTACGCCCCGAGGAAAGAACCACGCATACAAGCTATGGAAGACGGCATGCAAGCCCAGTTCTAACTGGTTTACCAGTACGAAAAGTATCCGTGACACGTTCCGCAATAACGGTGAACGGATCATTACACTAGAAGACATTGAATCAGAGCGGGAAGAGGGGGTCGCGGATGAGATCATCGAACAGGAATATTTCTGCTCCTGGGAAGGCATTAACTTTGGATCTATTTACGGCAAGCAACTCGGAAAGTGCGAGCACCAACAAATCGAATTCGATGAACCGTTCATCGCCGATTTGCCTGTATATAGCGCATGGGACATTGGGCATTCCGACGCTACCGCAATCTGGTTCTATCAAATCGTCAATGGCGAGGTTCACATTATACATTTTCTTACCGGCACTGGACGGGATGCAGACGATTGGTTGGATGAGCTTGAAACGCTACCGTATGCCCTTGGCACTCCGGCCCTACCTCACGATGCCAAAAACAAGACCTTTGCCACCAAGCTTTCTGCCCGCGAAAGATTCATCGCCCGAGGACTCCCCCCCTATATCGTGCCTAATATGTCCGTCGCCATGGGCATCCAAGCGGTGCGTGCAATGCTGCCCGCCGTGTGGTTTAATACCGGCGATAAGACGGTAGAAAAGGGAATCGAGCATCTGGAAGCCTACCATTATGAATGGGATGAAGATGCCAAAGTCTTTAGCACTACGCCCGCACATGATGAGCATTCCCACCCCGCAGATGCCATGAGAATGCTGGCCCTTTCTAAGAACGTAACCGAACAGTGTAATAAGAACCGTCGCACGACCGCTAAAGGCCCCAAGTATTTCAATACCCCTCTTGGCCGTGCCCTGAACCTAGAAAACCTCTTCCAAGACCGCAGGGATCGCAATAACCGGAGAGTCTAAAATGGCTGATAAGCAGCAAGAGAAAAATCCTTGGCCGACTAGACTCGAATCATGGAACGAGTTTAGTCGCAAGTTCCATGAACGCGGATGCAAGATAGAAGCGCGATACGAGGACGACCGGGAAGCGATGGGGCAGGATGACCCTTCTAGCCTAGGTGGTCAGTATAAGCGCGTCAATATGTTTTACAGTAATACCTCCATCCTCAAAGAAAGCCTCTATAACAGCCTTCCAAAGCCCGACGTGTCGCGCCTGCATAAAGGCGAGTTCGATAACGACCCCTCCCGCGTCGCGGCATTAATCGTCCAGCGTGCCCTCACATACGAGGTCCATTGCGCTAAGTATTTTGATGAGGGTGTCAAGTCTGCCATTTTGGATAGACTTGTCCCCGGCATGGGTACTATGTGGATGACGTTTAAGCCCCCGGAAGATGGGCGGCCAGAAGAGGTCGCATGTGACTTCGTTCACTGGCGGGACTTGCTATTTGAACCCCGGCGCAAGTGGGAAGAGTGCATGTGGGTCGGCCGCAAGCTGCATCTTGACCACGATGAGGCTAAAAAGCGGTGGGGGGAGCGGGTAGGTGAATTGCCCACCCAGAAGAACAATAATTACATCCTTGCGCCGAACCTGATTGACAAGGGCAAGGTATGTGTAATTCAGATGTGGGATAAGGCGAAGAAAGAAGTCCTCCATTTGACGGAACAGGGCACGATTCTGGACCGGGTTAAAGACCCGTATGAGCTAGCGAGTTTCTATCCCTGCCCGAAGCCCCTGATTGCCTCGCCTCCGACCAGTAAATTCTTGCCGCTGGCCGATTATTATATGGCGCAGGACCAGTATACCCAGATGGATACCCTTTACGCTCGTATGAGCCTCATTGTAGAGGCTTGCAGGGTCGCGGGTGTCTATGATGCGTCCCAGCCAGAGATAGGGCGCATGCTTTCCGGCACCGAAAACAAGCTAATTCCAGTCGATAACTGGGCAATGTTTGCAGATAAGGGCGGTGCAAAAGGCACAATTGACTGGTTCCCAGTTGAAACGATCACCGGAGTGCTGCAACAACTAGTCGCAACGTATGGATTCCTGAAGGATCAGCTATTTGAAGTAACGGGCATGGCGGATATCATCCGGGGCTCGTCAAATCAGTACGAAACTCTGGGTGCGCAGCAGATCAAAGCGCAGTTTGCATCCGTTCGCATGACGGCACTACAACGGGACGTGGCTTTCTTCGTCCGAGACAGCCTCAGAATCATGGCTGAACTTTTGTGCCAACTCTACAGCGATCAAAAGCTGTCCGCAGTGTGTGGAACGTTGCCAATGACCGATCAGCCGCATGTGCAATCGGCTATCGCCATCCTCCGTGACGATTTCCAGACGAAATACAGCATTGATATTGAGGCGGATTCGCTCACACAAGCCGACTGGGCTTTGGAACAGTCTCAGCGGATGGAATTGACGCAAACGCTATCGCAATTCTTGGCCTCTGCGGTGCCTGCGATTGAAAGTAACCCGTCGCTAGCGCCTTTGATGATGCAAATTTTGAAATTCTCGCTGGTTGGTTTCAAGGGCAGTGCAGAACTGGAAGGCGCATTGGATTCTGCCATGACTGCGCTTGAACAGGCTGGCGGAATGCCAGAAAAGCCGGACCCGGAAGCGCAAAAGGCGGAAATGGAGACTCAGAAGATGCAGCAAGAGCTACAATTGGCCCAGCAAAAGCAAGCGGGTGATATGCAACTTTTGCAGCAGAAGGCAGCACTAGAAATGCAGCTAAAGCGTGAGGAAATGCAGCTAAAGCGCGAAGAGCATATGATGGATATGCAATTTGAACGTGAAAAGCACGATCAAGCGATGCAATTTGAGCGTGAGAAGTTCGTCATTGAGTCACAACGCGATGCAATTCATGGCGCACAGGAAATGCAGCAAAATGCGCAGCGATTTGAGCATGAAAGATTGCAGGATGATGCGCGTCTAGGAGCAGAGCTAGCAGGTGGTGCGAAAAAGACAGAAGCAGAGGTAGCAAGGACTAAAGCAGTAGCAGCGGCGAAGCCGAAACCCACCACAACCCCAAAGGGGAAGTAAAATGGGATTCCTCAAGAAGCTAAAGAAAGTAATCAAGAAGATCGACCCCATTGGGTCGAAAATCCATGAGGCCACGGGCGGCAAACTCCACTCTGCCGTTGCGAAGGCGACCAATACCGGCGTGCTGGGTAAGCTGTCAAAGCTGGACCCTGTTATGTCGGCTGTTCGCAAGTCGTCTATGGGGCAGGCGCTACGGGAGTTTCCGGGCAATGAATCGCGCCCTCTTGCAGCCCCTCCCCCGATGGCTCCCCCGGCAGGCGTTGTACCGCCTCAAATGCCCGCAGGATCGGGCATGGCAGCCCCGCCAATGCCGGCACCAATGACTCCCCCAATGTCTGGGCCGGGAATGGGCGCTCCTGGCCCTATGGGTGGTGTAGTTCCTCCGGGTGGTCCGATGGGGGCTCCGATGGGTAGCGCACGCACCCCAATGGCGGCACGCGGGGCGGCACTAAGAGGTATGGGTAGGATGAGTCGGCCGGGGTACTAATATGCCGTACAAGTCAGAAAAACAGGCGCGGCTTATGCGAGCGGTTGCCCACAGTCCTAAGTTCGCAAAGAAAGTGGATATTCCGCAATCGGTAGGCCGCAAGTTTGAACAACATAAGAACCCTAAAGCGAAGGCTTTGCGGGGGTACTAATGATTTATCCCTATAAGTGTAGCCGATGTGGAGCGGGATATGACAGAGTATGCTCACTTGACGAATACGAGCGAAACCCCGGCATACCCTGTCTATGTGGAGCCGATATGGGGCGTGTCATCACTGCCCCTAGGGTGCTTCTACATACTAAACCGTTTGAGCCATTCAAATCGCCCGTGGATGGCTCTATCGTTTCCTCGCGGCGGGAGCTACAGGAACACAACAAAAGAAATAGCGTCGTCAATACGCATGACGGATACGACGAACAGACGATACTTGGTTGGACGCAGAAAGACTACCAGAAACCGCTAGACGAAGAGCGGAAGAAAGACCTGAAAGATGACATGAGAAAGGCAGTACAGAAACTAGAAGAAGGCTATACTCCGCATCCCGCCTCCGAAGATGAGATAATCCCATGAATGGCGCCCCCGACAACATTAATGACGACGTAAGAGCCGCATTCAATAGCTTGGCTGCTTCTGAGGGGTCTACGGCTGCCCCTGAACCTCCTGTTTCTGATATTATCCCTCCCCCGAAAGTAGAAAGCAAGACTGACGGTGTGCGTGATGCGCATGGCCGGTTTTTGCCTAAGGACAAGGACGAAAAGGACGTAATTCCGCCGCTGACTGAACCGAAGGCCCCTGTACCCCCGGTAACGCCGCCCGCTTCATCTACTCCCCCTGATCCAAATGCTCCGATAAAGCTGGATGCGACAAAGCCGCCTCAGGGCTGGACTCCTGAGATGAAAGCTAAGTGGGATAAAGTACCTGAGGATATCAGAGCAGAAGTCATCCGCCGGGAAGAGGATATGGCGGCCGGTGTTCAGCGCCTAATGCAGCAGACGGAACCCGCAAGGCAAATCTATAGTGTGTTGGAGCCCTACGAACCGTATTTCCAGCAGATCGAGCTAGAGCCCGCTGAATATCTCACTCAGATGATTCAATCTGAGCAGGTATTGGCGCTAGGTAATCCCGCACAGAAGTTCACCCAGCTACTTGAAATCGCAGATGGCTACGGCATCCCCATCCGTCAGGCTTTGGATCAAGCTATGGGCGGAAAGCTGCAAGCCTTCATCGAGGAATCCCACAAGCATCATCGCACCCCGCCTAGCCTCCCGCCAGAGGTAGCAAGGGAGCTACAGGAACAGCGTGACTGGCGTGCGAATCTGGAAGCCACGGCGGCGAAGAATGAGCTAGAGGCTTTTACCGCAGATAAGACGGCTCATCCGTTTATGGATCAAGTGCGTGACCAGATGGCGGATGTGATTGAATCGGGTGTCTGTGAAACCTATCAGGATGCCTATGATTATTGCGTGTGGAAAAATCCCACCCTTCGGGCACAGGCAGCGGCACAGGCAAATGGCAGTAGCCAATTGAATGGCGTGCAAGCCCGCCAAGTAGCAGCCGCCGCCGTTGTGCCTCCGGCATCGTCTGGCTTGTCTACGGCCCCTGAGGATGGCTTGGGCGACGATATCTATGCTGACGTGCGCAGAGCTATTGCAGCCCAGACTTCCGGGGTGTAAAGTAGGCCAATCGGGGAGGGGTCGCCGACACCGCGTGACCCCTTCCACGTGAGGCTGACCCTCGTAATGCGAAGTGAAGAACCCTTCCATTAGCGTCCTCTGAGGGCACCCCAAATGGCATTCCCGAACGTAAGCGATATTATCGCTACCACAATCGAATCCCGCACGCGCAAGATCGCGGATAACGTCACCAAGAATAACGCCCTCCTGATGCGCCTTTCCCAAAAGGGCAAGATGAGGACGTTTTCTGGTGGTCGCCTCATTTACGAAGAACTGAGTTTTGCCGAGAACGGCAATGCCGGTTGGTACAGCGGCTATGACCTGCTGCCCGTTGCAGCGCAGGACGTGCTTTCCGCTGCCCAGTTCGATATCAAGCAGGCTGCTTGCCCCGTCGTCGTTTCCGGCCTTGAAATGCTGCAAAATGCAGGCCCGGAACAGATGATTGACCTGATCGGCGCACGCATCGACGTTGCTGAATCCACCATGCGCAATCTGGTATGCGGTGGCCTGTACTCCGATGGCACCGGCTCAGGTGGCAAGGAAATTACCGGCCTGAATGCCGCTGTTCCGCTTGATCCAACTACCGGAACCTACGGCGGTATCGACCGTGTAACCTGGACCTTCTGGCGTTCCAAGCTGGTGAACGTCACTTCCACGGCTACTATTCAGGCCAATTTTAACAGCCTGTGGGCGCAGCTTGTGCGTGGCAATGATCGCCCCGACCTCATCCCCGTTGACAACGTGGTTTGGCAGGCATACGTGGCCTCGCTACAGGCACAGCAACGCTTCAATGGTACGGAAGTCGGTAACCTAGGTTTCCCGACCATTAAGTACATGGATGCTGACGTGGTACTGGATGGCGGTATCGGTGGTTTCTGCCCTGCTGGTACGGGCTTCATGCTCAATACCGATTACATCCGCTTCCGTCCACACAGCGCGCGTAACTTCGTTCCGCTGTCCCCGAACAAGCGGTATTCGATCAACCAAGACGCCGAAGTTCAGATCATGGCATGGGCCGGAAATCTGACCACTTCGGGCGGCCAGTTCCAAGGCCGGCTCGACGTGAATCCGTAAGGAGAATGAACCATGAAACTCCGACGTGATGCCGTGCCTCAAGACGAAGCCCCAGAAACCAAGGATGTGCCACAGGAAGGAAGTGGTATTCCGCCATCTGGATTGCCTATCGGTGTGGAGCACCAATCTGGTGAAGTCCCGCTATGCGGGAATGAGCCTCTGCCATAAGTTCTCCGAGCGGGCGGCTCGCGGGTACAGGTTGACGGTTATCCTGCACAAGAAAACCGATCTTTACTCAGCCCTCAGGAGGACTCCAAAATGCCTGCTACCAACATGGCTGGTCCGCTGGTAGTCCCAGCTAACCCCAGCGGCGGCAAATTTGTACTGATGACCCCATTCGGTGGGCCGAAGGGCTCGCCGTTGGATCGTGATACGACTGGTAATGCTTCGACTGGCGCGTTGATGACCGGTATTGGCATGAATGCCACCCGGAAAATCAATATCTCCACGGGCACCAGTCCATTCACTGCTCCTCAGTCTATTAAGAACTCCGGTTTTACCGATGATTACATCCCCGGCGTTACGCTACCTAATGGCACACTTGCCACGACTGCTATTCTGCTTGCTATTGGTGGTGGTCGTAGTAATATTGTCGGCGGCGGTAATACTGGATTGGGCGTTTCTACAGTTGCTCCATTCATTGCCGTTCCGATCCTAGGCTTTGGTGCTGGCGGTTCGCGTGATGCTGGTGCCGGTCCTGTATTTACTGGCTTCGGTACGAAGATCGTAACGGCGGCCGGTGCGGTAGCGATTGGCGCAGTGGTTGAAACCGGTTATGTCAATCGTGGTGAGGCTGCTATGGTGGCTACTGAATCTATCCTTGGTTCCGGTACTGGTGCTTCTGTTACGCCAACGGTATTCGGGGAAGAGGAAGAGTAATGGCTGGCACCCTAAACGATGCCATTCTATCAGCCACCGGTGGTCCTACTTACAATGATGGTTTGCTAGACTGGTATAGGGATGGAGGGGCGGGTGCAAACTCGCCCTTCCAAGATGCCGAGCGGCAGTGGCTAATTATACAGCTACTATTCCCCACAATCGTTCTCGATTCTAATAACGATTTGTGGATGAAGTTTCTACCGCCTCCGGGCGCTATTAATGACCGTCAGTATAACTATTGGCTTTCTGGGCCTCAATTGCCCATTGCCAACTTGCAGGCCATTGGCGAACTAGCTACTGCCGTAAGCCCTGCAAATGCTACCGTAGTCCTTACGGTTGCGACTGACCAATTCGTCAAGAAACAGATCAACGGCGGCGCTACCGTTAACCTGTACGATTGGGTCGTACAGGGTGTGCCTGCTGACTTTCAGCTTATGGCATCTGGCGTTACGGGAGATTCTGCGAACCTGTCCGGGTCTGCCCTTAACACGTGGCTGCCTGCCCCTGTTTCATGGACGATGGCTAATACGGCCGACACCCCTAGTAACAAGTCTGTTTCCTTTACCCTTTCTGTCCGGCGAATCTCCGACGGGCTGCTGCTGAGTCAGGCCCCCGTTACGTTGCAGGCTAACGTAACGGCTGCGCCTATCGTTCCCACGGCCGATTTGCAGACGGTCAATCAGACGGCCAATTCTGTTTCCCCGGCCGATGCTTCTGTCAATGTCGAAATTGCTACCGATGGCTTTGTTCGTGCCTCCATTAATGGGGCAGCCGACGTTAACCTATATCAGTGGATATTGACAGGCGTAGTAGGGGACTTCCAATTCAGGGCAACTAACCTCACTGGCGATAGCGCAAACTTCAGCGGTTCGCCCTTCAACGTTTGGACTGCTGCCCCGCTGGATTGGTCGGTTATCAATTCCTCCGATACGGCGGGCTCTAAGTCTTGTACGTTTACCGTGGAGGTTCGCAGGGTATCCGATTTCGTGGTACTGGATACTGTTCAGTTCACTGAAACGGCTACGGTTGCGGCTGCCCCGGCGAACGCTGATTTGCAGCCGATTAGTGAAGTCTCTTCTGCCCAGAGCCCGGCAGACTCTACCATTAACATTCAGGTATTGAGCAATGGCACTGTTACCAAGTCGGTTAATGGTGGCGCGGCTACGGTTCTATACACGTGGATCGTTAATGGCGTTGCGGCTGATTTCCAGTTCCGCCCCTTTAACCTTACGGGCGATACTGCAAACCTCACTGGGTCGGCCTTCAATTCGTTTATCGCGCCGCCGCTTACGTTCACGGTCACTAATGCCAGTGATACGGCAGGCACCAAAGGCGTAGACTTTTCGCTGGACGTTCGCCGCGTCGTGGGTAGCGTGCTACTGGATACCACAACGGTTAGCATGGATGCCACCGTTACGCCCCCGGCCCCCACGGCTAATCTGGACCCCATTTCTCAGTCCGCTGCTACTACCTCTCCCACGGATGCAACTGTCCTAATTACGGTGGCTACAGATGGCTTCGTCAAGGCATCCATTAACGGTGGCGCATCGGTTAACCTATACCAATGGCTACTTACTGGCACGGCGGCTGACTTCCAATTCCAGGGTTCGGCGGCTACTGGTGACACTGGAAACATACTCGGTACGGCTTTCGGTTCGTACTTTGCTGCGCCTGTATCATGGACGCTGACAAACTCTGACAATGCTACCTCTACCAAGACGGTCGATTTTACCCTGTCTGTTCGACGCATCCCAGACAACACAGTTTTGGATACGACGACTGTGCATATGGTAGCTGGTGTGACATTGCTTCCGAATGCTGATTTGCAGGCCGTTAATCAATCGGCTCTTAATACTTCTCCGAATACTGCTAGCGTTGGCATAGTTGCGGCTACTGATGGTTTCATTAAACTGTCTACTAATGGCTCTGCGTTCGCTAATCTCTATTCGTACATAGTGAATGGCGTTGCGGCTGATTTTCAGTTCCGGGCTTCTAACGTTACTGGTGACGCAGGGAACCTATCTGGTTCGATTAATGTATGGCAGACTGCCGTTATCGGATGGACTCTGAATAATACGGACCTTACGGCCACCACTAAGAATGTCAGTTTTACCCTTGAAATTCGCAGGACTTCCGATCAGGTGGTATTGGATACTGTTACGGTCACTTTTGCGGCTCAAGTTCAGGTGCTTCCGAACGCTGATTTGCAGCAACTAACTGTACCCTCTTCGGCTGTTAGCCCGGCTAACGCATCTTCTAAGATTACGGTTTCGGCTGATGGCAATGTATACTCTGACGTTAATGGTGGTGGAGATAACCTAGAGTTTGTATGGCGGCAGTCAGGCGTGAACACTGACTTCCAATTCCAAGCTTCTAGCCTAGGTGGTTCTAACCCCGGTGACGTTACGGGTTCTGCCTTTAATACATGGCTGACTGCCCCTGTGTCGTGGACGCTGACCAATTCCGATGATGCAGCGGGCACTAAAGATGCCAATTGGTTCATGGAGGTTCGTAGGACGGCAGGCGGCACTGTAATCGACTCTTCTAGCTTCGCCGTTACGGCTCAAGTTACGCCGGGCGCAACCAATATCCCTGCGTTGCTATTCGGGGCCGGTGAACTAGGCTTCTGGTTCGATGCGTCGGATATGAGTACGCTATGGCAGGATTCGGCTGGTGCGACGCCTGTGACGGCAGTGGAACAGCCGGTGGGCCGATGGGCAGATAAGTCGGGCCGGGGCATCATTGCCACGCAAGCCACGGCTGCATCCCGGCCTATATGGAGTGCCCGCAAAAACTTCCTGCAACTCAGTGAGAATTTTAATAACTCTTATTGGACAAAGGTCGGTTGTACGGTTGATATTGGTGGGCTGAACATAACCGAGACTTCTGCTAATAGTGCCCATTCGATTGCCCGTGCTGCTGTTTTGGCTGCTACCCCCGGTCCCACGGCTGGCTATACGCTAACGTCGGCTTTCATTGTAACTCCGGACGGCAGAACTAAGTGCTCATTGATGATCGCTAATGGGGCAACAAGTCGGTTCTATCGGGTCATGTTCGATCTTACGGGTGCGGGTGCGGTAATCGGTACGCCGGAGAATACAGGCGCTTTGACGAATGTAGCTAACTCTATTACTAATATCGGTGGTCAATACCATATAAGTGTCACGGCGCAATTCCCGGCAGAGACAGGCGGCGTAGGTACTACCCTGTATGCGGTCAATGATACCCCGGCAATCGCTTACATCGGCTCTGCTGGCTTGGTTGCGCTAACCGTTGAAAAGGGGCAGTTTGAATACGGCAATGTCTCCACTCTCAACGGTCCTGCTGGCAATATTACTACTGGCTATCAATATAGTGAAGCTGCGGCCGTCTATGATTACGCTGGATTCCCCAAGTATCTCCGGTTCGATGGCACAGATGATTTCATGGTCACTACGGTTATCAATCTGACCGCGACCAACAAAGTAACTTCGTGGGCCGGTGCGTTGAAGCTAAGTGACAACTCACAGGCCGTCATTTTTGAGTGGTCTAATTCGACTGTTAGCAATGCCGGTGTCTTTGGATTCGTCTGCCCGCTTACCAGTGGCCCCAATATCCTCTGGCGTTCACGCGGGACTACTACAGCGGATGCTACGCTTACGTCTGGGTTCGCCTCCCCCATCCAGATTGTGGCGACTGGCGAATCTGACATAGCGGCTCCATTGTCTAGAGTTAGGGCCAATGGACAGACTACTTCTACCGTCACTACTCAGGGCACAGGCAACTTCGGTAACTTCGCTGCTTACATTGCCCGTCGTGGCGGCACTACAAATCAGTATACCGGAGGTATTCACCAACTCATAGTACGTGGCGCGGCAACAACGCTTGCCGATATTCAAACAACGGAACAGTTTATCGCTGGAAAGGTTGGAATTACGCTTCCCTAGGAGTACGTTATGAAGACGCTATTAGTAGCCGCATTGGCAAGCACGCTGTTGCTAGGCTGTGCTACTGATGCCGATGCCCAATTCCGCCCGAGAATCCAGATTAATATTCCGATCTTTACGGGCTATCTGGTTCACGAAAATCGGAACTATTGTTTCTATCGGTATCCCAATGGACAGGTTGAACGAGTTTCGCGTGATTGGGCATATCGGGGTGAACGTGATCGGTATGACCGGGATGGTCGCTGGGATCGTTATGGCCGGTATGATCGTGACGGTCGCCGTGACCCAGCATATCGCTATTACAGTGATGGCCGTTATGACCGCGATGATGATAGCCGGCATGATGGGCGTTGGGGCTGGGGTCGTTATCAGCGAGCCTGCCCACAAAACTACTCGGTTCGTATAGAGTTTGATTTGAACAGGGACCGTGACCGGTATCGCCACGATGATCGGGATTACAGGGATCGTCCTACCCGTTAGGAGAGCGAAATGACCATTACCATTACAGTGCTATTGCTCATCGCCTTACTCTGCCTGATTCTGGCAGCCTTCAATGTCAGTCCGAGCCCGCGTGTTTCGATGGGCTGGCTAGGTCTGGCTATTGTCACCCTCGTTGCTATCGTAGAACGGGGCCTTATTGGCTAGTAGTACAGCCGCCCTTAGGAGTATTTTATGTCATCCGTTGCTGATTTCGATGTTGAAGACTTTGAATCCCGCGACAGGGGTAAGGAAAAGAATTATGTCCGGTTCTATATCAAGGCTAAGGAAGACCCTGAAAAGTCTGCATCCGAGGGCCGTCCTATCTATGTGGATAGGGAATATATCGAGATTCGTGCGCCTGGTAATCAAACGAACATAGTAGACCGCCCGGTATCGGACAAAGATAAGCAGGACTATCGCCGTGCTTATGCCATGTTCAAAGCCGGTGATGCAGAGCAGGTGATCGGCACCCCTCTTTCTGAGGTTACGTGGATCACTCGTTCACAGGTCGAAGAACTGTCTTACTGGCGCGTGAGGACTTTGGAACAGCTTGCCGCCGTGGGTGATGACGTTTGCTCCCGTCATCCGGGCCTTACAACTCTGAAGAATAAGGCCATCCAGTTCGTAGCGAAGTCCGAAGCAAATGCCCCGTTCATTGCCCTGCATGAAAAGAACAAGAAACTGGAAGAAGAAATGGCTGCCATGAAGCAGGCCATGGAAGAGCAAACGGCCATCATTCGTAGTCTCCAAAGCGCGCAGCAAGGGAAGGTAGCCAAGTAGGAGTTTAGTCATGGCACAGTCTGTCCTCCAATTGGTCAACAAAGCCCTGCAAGAGATTGGCTTGCCGCAGGTGCTTACTATTGTGTCTGCGCCGGACGATCAAACCGGCTTCCAGACACTCGGCCTCTTGAACGCACTGGGGAATCAGCTAATCAAGGTACATGATTGGCAGTTCCTAGAGAAGACCCAGACGTTTGTGGGGGACGGTATCCAGACTGAGTTCACGCTTCCTGAGGATTACAAAAGGATCGTGAATCAAACCCAGTGGAGCAGTAAGAATAAGCGACCGATGTATGGACCCATGACCCCACAAGGATGGTCATGGGTCCAATTCGGCATTGTGTCGGTAGGTGTGTACTATCGCTATCGAGTGCTACGCAATAAGTTCACCGTATTTCCTACGCCCGCAGATCAAGAACAAATCAACTTTTTCTATATCAGCAAGCATTGGGTTTATGACCCACTTACTGATACCTATAAGGACAACATTACGGCCGACACTGATGAGACAGTCTTTGAAGACTATCTTATGATCGCTGGTATCAAGTTTAAGTTGTGGGCGGCGAAGGGTATGGATGCGTCGGAACTGAGCCGTGAATTCGACTACATGCTGAACAATGAAAAAGCCCAGAATCAAGGTGCCCCGGTTATCCAGCTAGACAAGCGTTGGGACTACTTGTATATCTCCGGGCAAAATGTGCCGGATGGGAGCTGGAATGTTTAAGCTAAAGTCTCCCCAGCCTCAGGTATCACAGGCGCTTGCCTTGCTTGCGCCAACGGGCGGCATTAATGACCTAGACCCATTGGCGAAGATGGGTCCGGAGTTTATGATTGATGCCATGAACCTCTATCCCGACAACGGGCTAGTGGTCGTGCGCCCCGGATACAGGGAGTATTGCACTGGCCTAGGCGGCGGTGCGGTTAAGACCATTATGAGCTTCAATGCACAGGACGGTACTTTCCACAAGTTTGCTGCCACGGATGCAGGCATATATAATATCTCTGCCCCGATACAAAATCCTGTCCTCGCCACGTCTGCGACCTTCGGTGAGTGGGAGTATACCAATTTTGCTACCTCCGCAGGGCAGTATCTCATTGCTGTTAACGGTGTTGATCCCGCAAAATTTTATAATGGAACTTCGTGGCAAATCTTCACTGAGGTTGCGACCCCAGTTAACCCCGGCGAAATCAAGGGTGTCAACCCTTCTACCTTTGATTATGTCATCGCGCATAAGGCGCGGCTATGGTTCATTCAAAAGAACACAATGACGGCTTGGTATCTTCCCGTTGACTCATTGGGCGGGGAAGCGAAGCCGTTTTATGTGGGGGGCATCTTCAATCGTGGTGGATTCCTGAGGATGCTAGCACGATGGTCGTCTGATACAGGAGAAGGACTAGATGACCGCCTTATTTTCTTCACGTCAACCGGGGAGATTGCTTCATATGCTGGCAATGACCCTTCCAACTCAGCGGATTGGTCATTGGATTCGATCTTTTTTGTTGCGTCACCCCTCAGCAAAAGGTCGGTGGCTCCCTATGGCGGCGATATTATGCTTCTATGCCGTCGTGGGTTGGTTCCTCTTTCATCCCTCGTAACTGGGCAAGCTACAGAAGTGCTATATTCGGGTGCGCTATCCCGGCGTATCTCCCGAACGCTCCTGCGACTGTCCTCCATTGCAGCCCCTCCCTTCCCCCCTGAAGTACGGTTGCATGAAGACGCTGCTTGGGCGGTAATTAATATCTTCGATCCGGCGGTAGCTGGCGGTAGGTTCGATGGCACGAACGGGCCCATACAACTGGTAATGAATGTGCTTACAGGCGCGTGGGGTAAGTTTAATTATCCCTGCCGTACCGTGCGCAGCATTGATACCGTGCTGTATATGGGCACCGATGACGGCCGGGTACTGGCGGTTACCCCGGATGCGTTTGTAGACAATCGGCTTTTCAATGGCGTGGGCGGTGATCCGATTCAGGCTTACGGCATGGGTGCCTACACGTATCTTGAGAACCCGACTGTTAACAAACATGCCAAGCTGATCCGCCCCGTGTTTCAGGCGGAAGTGGTGCCCTCGTTTGTCATTCGTGTCCTACCAGATTTCCGGCTCGACCGTTTGGAGCAAGTACCCCCGCCTTCGCTGTCAATTGGTAATGCTAGGTGGGACGTGAGTTTTTGGGACCAAGCAAACTGGGCAGGCGCCGAAAACGTTTACAGGCCATGGCGTTCCGCTAACGTACTGGGCTACGCTTTTGCCTGGCAAATGCGCATATCAACGTCATCCGCACTTGGCCTATCGGACCTAGAGTGGGTATGGGAGAATGGTGGACTCGTATGAGATGGCTCAATTCTGACCCCCAATTTCTCCCTCATCTAGCGGATGCTCTAGAGGTATCGCCTACTCCAAACGCGGTGTGCATTGCGGAGTTCGATGATTCAGTACCAGTCTGCGGAGTGCTTTTCGATGGCTACAATGGTAAGTCTATCCACGCACACATTTGGATTGCACCGGGACGCAAGCCTTCTCGTATGTGGTGGTATGCCATCTATGATTATATGTTCCGACAATGTGAAGTGGCAAATGTTATCGGCACGGTTCCTAGTAGTAATAAAGCAGCACAACGATTGGACGAGCATCTGGGCTTCCGGCTCCGTGCTGTAGTCCCTAATTACTATCCAAGTGGCGATGATATGTTGCTCTACGTATGTACCGCCGAAACAGCCATAAACTGGCAGCGATTCCGGCCCGCTAGTTTCCGTCTGACGCAGGAGCAGGATAATGGGAAGCAAGAAGAAAGCGCCGCCGCCTCCTGATTATAAGGCTCTCGCCGAGCAGCAGGCCGCGTTGCAAAATCAAATGTTGCAGACGCAGACCGAGGCTAATCGCCCCGATCAAATTTCGGCTATGGGCTCACTGAAGTGGTCGCAAGACCCAGCCACGGGTAGATGGACCCAGACAGAAGAGCTAAATCCTGAGGCGCGTAGTGCGCTAGATCAGGCTCTAGCCCTACAGACTGAGCAGATCGGCCAGATTGGTGATTTGATGGGCGAAGGTCGCTTCAAAGGCGGCCCGCAGATGCCCACCTATGACCCTGCCTCCGGCGAACAGTATGCCCAAAGGTTTACTGAGTCGTTGATGGGTCGTTTGCGGCCTCAGCAAGCGATGGATCAGGAGCAAATGACGACTAAGCTTCGGCTACAGGGTTTGCAGCCCGGTACTGAGGCATATAATCGTGCATATCAAAACCTGCTTACGTCGCAGGGCGACGTTAACACGCAAGCTAACCTCCAAGGGCTATTGGCTGGTGGCAAGGAAGCACGTGATATCTATACCACTCAGCTAGGCGGTCAGCAGCAGGGCTATACGCAGGAACTACAGAACTATTTGCTGCCATGGGAGACTGCCGCAAAGACGCAGGGCATTGCTAATCAAATCAAGATGCCCTCGTTCGCAGGATTCAGTCAGGCAGGCGTAGGCGAAGCGCCAAAGGTAATGGACGCAGCGCAGCAGCAGTACGCCCAGCAAATGCAGCAGTATAATGAGGCCGCACAGTCCAAGCAGGGTAAGGGTCAGGCCATTGGCTCCCTTGCTGGTACGGTTGGTGGCGCTATGTTCGGTGGTCCGGTAGGCGCTTCCCTAGGTTCGTCGCTTGGCGGCGCAGCCGGTGGCGCACTGTTCTCTGATGCCACACTAAAGGACGATATTGAAACTCTTAGTGATGAAGATTGCTACCGTGCCATGATGCGGATTAGCCCGCACACATTCTCATGGCCGAATGGCAAGCGTGATACTGGCCTGATTGCGCAAGAAGTAGCGCAGCATCTACCCCAGCTAATTCAGAAGGCGGAACAGGGCTTGCTGATGGTCAATTATGCTAAGTTCGCAACGCTGCTACTTGGGGCGTTCCGGCATCTAGCGAAGGGGGCCTGAAATGGCTACCTACGATCAGCGAACCCTTGAAGCCCTAATGCAGTCCCTCCCCGAGCTAAAGCAGAAGCAGCGTAGGGCAGAAGAATTGAGGAAGGTACAAGGCCAGTTTCAGGAGCTTTCGCAGAAGCCGGGTGCGGGCAACTATGTTCCTACCCAGCGCGGCGGCCTTTATGAAACCGTGGCACGGTTCCGTCCCGACTATGCCCAGATGGCTAATCAAGCGGGTGGCGCATTGGGTGAATACCTTACAGGTCGTAAGGCAGATGAGGCACAAGGCCAGTATGATGAAGCGCAATCACAGGCCCTCCTAGGTGGCGTCCAGCAATACAGCCAGCCTCCGACCCCACAAGCGCCACCCCCGCCAATGCAGGGGCAGCAATTGGGCAGTCAGGGTTTGCAGGCTCCGGGCATGATGCAGCCGGGTATGGCCCCACAAGCCCCTTCCTCCCCCTTCGGGCCTCCCTCTGATATGGCTCCCCAGCCTCCGGGCCTTGGCACCCAACCGGGAGCCATGGGCGGCCTAGACGCGGCTGCGCAGGAACAGGGCGCAACCCCGACACAGGAAACGCTACGTGCTTACCTAGGTATGATCGGCGGCCCGGAGCTAAAGGATTACCTGCCGAAAGATAAGAGCGATGACCGGGTACAGTCCACGTTTACGGATGACTCCGGCGAGAAGTATCTAGTGATGGCAAGTGGTGACGTTCGTGGCACTGGCAAGCATGCTGATTTCGGCGGCCAGATCACTACGGATGAGACTACAGGTAAGCAGTTCATTACCGTCAAGACCGGTCGCTTCCGTGGGCAGTCGATTCCGCTGGATAGAATCGGAGATTTCTTGAGCGGTACAGCTACTATACCGGGTGGCTCTGAGCCATCTGCGCCATCGGCTCCTAGCCCCGCACAGGTTCAGCCTTTGGATAGAGAAGGTTTGCATGCGCGCCAGCTTTCCGCTGAGTCGAACGGCAATCCAAATGCTGTGTCGCCTGTAGGTGCGCAAGGGCTCATGCAAATTATGCCTGAAACGGCCGCTGAACTGGAACAGGAAATGGGCGTTCCGCCGGGTAGCATCGCGGCTGATCCTGCTACCAATGAAAAGGCTGGTCGTCTGTATATGGACAAGCAGCTTGAAAGGTTTGGCGGTGATCAAGAGGCCGCACTGGCCGCTTATAACTGGGGTCCGGAGCGTGCAGAAGCATGGGTCGCTGCTGGCAAAGATCGTAGCCAACTGCCGGAGGAAACTCGTGGATACATCGAGAAAATTCTTGGACCGTCCGGTGCAACTGGAGCTTCCGTTTCCCCTGCCGGCGCTGTATCGGGAGGCCCCCGTAAACTCACAGCCGGAGAGAAGAAATTTAGCGAGGAACAATCCAAAGCCACAGTCGAAGCACAGACGGCACTAGGCAAGGCAGAAACCAATGCCTCTACGGGCCTGCGTGCCATTGATGATTTGCTCAAGACCGGAAGCGGCCTTGAAACCATTGCGGGCAAGCCCGGAACCCTGCTTGATTGGGGGGGTATTCCGGATGCACTGGCGCAGTACGCTATTCCCTTTGTCGCGTCTGGCGAAAAGGAAGCTACTGCGTATGCCAAGTGGGAAACTGTCAAGAGTACCGCATTCTTGGATGCTTTTGAATCCTTGCGGGGTGGCGGTCAGATCACGGAAGCCGAAGGTAACAAGGCCGAGAAGGCTAGGGCTGCTTTGAGCCGGTCTTTGCCCCCGGATGAGCTAAGAGTACAGCTAAAGAATTTGCGTGACGTAATAGAGGCTGGCTTGGCGCGTGCTAGGGCACGGGCAAGAGGCGATTTCTCAGGTACTAATGCCCTTTCTGCGACTATTCCGGCGGGCACTACTTCACCGGCCACGGCTCCTATGCTCCGGGCACCAGAATCAAACCCCGATGATGATGCGCTAGTCAATAAGTGGTTGGGGGGCTGAAATGCCTACACGTGACCAGATTCTACAGGCCCTCAAAGCTGCTGATGCGGCGGCGACTGCTGGCGACCCATCGGCGGCCGTAGAAGCCCGCAAGCTAGCGCAAATGTATAAGGCTGCCCCGGCTGCCACGGCTCCTGCTGCGCCTGCACCCCAGCTTTCCATGGAAGAACGCATGGCAAATGCCGGTATCACTCCGGTGGACCCAACTGAGGGCATGAGTACAGGTGAAAAGCTGGCGGCTGGTGCTGGCGCTTCCGCTATGGGCACGGTACGGCAGGTTCGCAGGCTGGGTAATCTAGGGGCCAAGCATATCCCCGGCGTGTCCCAGATAGCTCAGTGGATGGGCATGGATGCGGACAAGAATCTAGAGGCGCTAGATGAGGAAACAGCCGAGGCCCGTAGGTTGGAAGACCCTCTTATGCAAACCACGGCTGGTAAGGTCGGCCGGGTGGGCGGTGATATCGCACAGGCTATTGCCCTCACGGCGGCCACTGGTGGCCTAGGTGCTGGCGGTATCGCTGCTGGTGGTGGTCGCGCACTGGCTAATGTGGCTGGGCGTGATGCGCTGGCGGGTGGCATACAGGGTGCTCTACAGGATACAGGCAAAGGCGAGTCTATCGGTAAGAATATCCTCACGAATGCTGCGCTAGGCGCTGCCCTTCCTGTAGGTGGAGCGGCATTGCGCAAGGCTAAGAAGGTGTCCGATGAGATTGGCCTTAGCACTGCTGCTAGGTTGGGTGTCGAAGCCATCGGTGCTATCCCGGTTGCTGGTGCCCCTGCCCGTGGCCTGCTGAACATTGCGGAGCGGCGTGAGGCTAACAAGCTAATGGCCCATGCCAATGCCTTGCGAGAACATAGCGCTAAGACGGCCCCCCTACGCGCGGCTCATACAGAGGCCAAGCGCGAGGCTACGGCGGTTGCGAAAGAGCAGACCAAGGAAGTCAATAAAGCGGCTGGCGAAGCCTACAAAGCACAGGTCGGCAAAATCAATGCGGAAGCGAAAGCAAAGGCTGGCAAGGCTTTGGAAGAGCTTACCACTGGTTTCCACGTTAAGATTACCCCTGCGGTAGCCCTCAAAGCTAAGAACCTAAAGAGCAAGTATGCAGGTATCCTAAAGGATAAGCCGGACCTTGCAAGGGCTTTGGATCAAATGACGATTCACGGAGCCAAGATGCCGGGTAAGGTTGCCGCTAGCATAAAGAGTAGTACCGGCGAAGCGGCAAGAGCTACGCGCGAGGGCAGGCAAGGACTACATGAAATCGAGCGCTTTGTTACGGACGCTATGTACGAGAATCTTCCAAAGGCTAAGGCGGATGCGTTGCGCGAAGCATTCGAGTCTTATGGCAAGGGCGCACGCTCTGAATTGATGCCCCCGAAGCCAGGCCAGATTAGGATTAAACCCAACGTGCCAGAACTGAAGCTTCCGCCAGTGCCAATCAAGCCCGGAACCGGCCCTTATTCAAGAACGAAAGCGCAGGCCGTTCGCACGGCGGCTCTTCGTGGCGCTGCCTTGCAGCGTAATCGTAAGGAGGATTAGTCATGCCCCGTAATGGCTCTGGTGGATACAGCCTCCCCGCTGGTATCAACCCGGTAGTTACCCAGACACTTATTACAAGTAACTGGGCTAATACTACCCTTAATGACGTGGCGGTGGCTCTGTCTAATAGCCTCGCCAAAGATGGGCAGACACTCCCTACCGCTAACCTGCCTATGGGTGGGTTCGCTCACACAGGTGCGGGCGATCCTGCTTCCCGTGATATGTATGATACGCTAGGATACGTTCAGGACGGTAGGCATTTCCGTCTTACGAATGTGTCCGGTGTCAATCAAATCATAGCGACCTTGCCCGGTGGCGCTACGGCGCTACAGGTGGGTCAGATCGTCCAGCTACTCCCGGCATCCAATAACACTGGCGCAACTACCCTCAATATCAATGGCATCGGTGCCAAGCCGGTTACTACCGATCTAGCTAATCCGCTGGGTGCCGGAAACCTAGTCGCCAACAGGCCCTATCTCCTGTCCTATACGGGTACGTCATGGGTGATGATTACTGCCGGTGGCGGTAGCTCGGGCATCGCTCAGGCCGCCATGAGCGGCTGGGACAGGCCCTCCGTGACCGGGCCGTACCCTCCGATCACACAGGTAGACGCGACGACTGTAGCCGTTCCTGCGGGCACTGGCAGAATCATCCGTCCGTCCGCCCGCGATTTGTCGGGTGTGACTGAGGTAGCGTGGGCTACCCAGAATGTAGTGCTTACTTCGGTAGCCACTGCATGGACTACCATACTGGGTGTCAATGCGTCCGGTCAGATAGTGCAATTCACGGGTAACTTTAACCCGGTCTGGGCGCGTGAGAATATCCTGATCGGTAGTATCTCGCACGTGAATGGCGTGGTCAGCAAGATCAATACTATTCCTGCCATCTTTGGAGATATGACTTACGCCTCATTCGACGTAAGTAGCCTGCTGCACAATACGCTAATCAGTGGTGGGCGCGTCCTACCAAATGCCGCAAGCCCGTTCCATGTGGATTTGCAGGCGGGTAGCATCTTCACCCTAGGCGGGGATGCGAACGACGTTAACGATCCCAACCGGCGCGATTTTCCGGCTGCCTTTGACCTGAGTTTCTTCCCGATCACAGGCACCA
>Ga0105340_1000100_pt1 | contig 41914 bp, 62 predicted proteins | sample EasRivMeERMLT700_FD_89676 | JGI IMG/M metagenome (GOLD analysis project Ga0105340, IMG submission 89676) | Soil microbial communities from meander-bound floodplain in the East River, Colorado, USA - East River MetaG ERMLT700 | ecosystem: Environmental > Terrestrial > Soil > Floodplain | place...
AGTGGCGCAACTCCTCGTACAACTTCGCGGGTACACTGACCCCGGAGAATCTCGAAGAGGCGTTCGACGATATCATCGAACTGGACCTGAACAGGAAGTCCGATGGTCAAGCATCTCCGAAGCCGACCGTCATTTTCGCAGGACGGAACATCTATCGGATGCATAAAGCGGCTGCTCGCGACAAACAGCAGATCGCTCTCAATGCAACCGGAACTGGCAAAGCACTCGTCAATCTCGGTATTGTTGGGACCACGCACAACGGTGTCCCGCTCCTTTTTGACGAGAAGCTCCCGGCGAACGTCTGCTACTTCGTCAACGAAGAATATCTGACCCTTCACGTTCTCAAAGGCGTGAACATGAAGGTGAAGAAGCTCGTCGCTCCGTGGGACATGGATGCCATCGGCCGCCGTGTCGTGTGGGAAGGTCAACTGTGTACGTGGCGTCAATACAGGACGCATGCGTACCTCACCAACTGAGGCACCTATGTCGGACATTTCAGTGATGCGCAATCGCACCGGGGCACGGCTTGCCTATGTCGTTGTGCATCTCGAAGGCACCGTGAAGCGAAAGCAAGATCGGTACGAGGCTGGCAAGGGTCTTCAGGAAGTCATCATCGAGGAAGATGCGGGTTATCTCGTATACTTCCCTCGTGGTCACGTTGTCAGGCTCAAAACGCCTGAAGACTTGAAACACTACAACCTGCGTCTTGGTGAAGCTCCAATCATCAATATGCAGGGCTTGAGTGATCCAAACAGCCCTCTCGGCCGGATGCTGGCCGCGCAAGATGACAACGCCCGCAAAGGTGCGTGGCGTTCGATGGAAGACCAAGTGATCCGGTTGGCAACGGCGAAGACAGGAAGCAACATCATGCCCGAGATGATGGGCAAGGGTGTCTTTCAACTTGCCGAAGCCACGCCTGTTTGACTCACACAAGACAAGGGAGATGACGAATGTTTCGTGATCGCAAAGCGTTTGAGCAGGGGATCAATATGTACGTCCCTGCCATGCAATACTCGAACGCCATTGACCACACGCAACCGCAGCAGTTCAATCTCGGTGCTCCGGCGGCGAATGCGGTCTTGCAATCGGGTATCGCGGCCAACGCAGCCATCGGTACGACGGTTGCAATCAACATTACCCTACCGGAAACATACGGTAGGACATTGATCTTCACGCCGTCAGCCGATCCGGGTGCCTCGGGTGGGCAGATTGACTGGCGTGGATATGACTATCTCGGTCAGCCGATCCTTCAGCGCATCGCAGGCGTCAACGGCTCGGCAGTTGCTATCCCCGGTGCGAAGGCGTTCAAGCGTATCACCAGCGCGAGGATCGTGACCGTATCGACGAACGCCGTTACGTGGTCGATCACGTCTGGTGACTCGCTTGGTCTTCCGTACCGTGGCGATGTGACGTGGGCGCGTGAAGGCGGTGTGATGGTCGCTGTCGGTGCGCAGTTCACTCCGGGTGTGATGACCGATCCGGCAACGTCTGCGACTGGCGACCCTCGTGGGTTGTACAATCCAACCGCTGCGTTCGATGGCCTCAAGGAGTTTCTTGTTGCCATGATTGGTGACGACTCCGTGAACGTCAATGGAAACGGTGGACTGCACGGGATCAGGCACTACTTCGCATAGGTCAGTCATGTCTGTAACCATCCAACAGATCGTCCAAGATGCTCTCGGCATCTTGGGCGAAGTGACTGGTGTTGGTACGCAGTTGTACAGCGAGCCTCGCATGATAAAAGATGCGGGGCGCGCTTTCAACATGCTGTTCAAGAAGCATTGGTGGAAGCAATACACGACTTGGCAATCGTGTGTTCTTGATGGCGTTACCGGCACCGTTGTACCGCCAACGTCTTTCATCAACGTGATTGACTTCGACGACTTCGCGGCGGTGCATCGTGACAAAGAGAACGCAAGCCTTCCAACGTTGCCCGAAGCTGTGAACCCGTTCACAGTGTCGGGGACGATCCCACGGTTCTGGACAAGTTTGAACCAAGGCCACGCATCGTTCGCGACTAAGAAAATTCAGATCGTGCCTGTTGCGTCAATCGGCTCGATCAATGTGAAGGCGCGTCAACACCCACTGCCTCCAGGAACGGAATGGGCAAATGCTACGGCGGTGGAAATGGACCGTGATCTACTTGCGTTTGGGACTGCTTTTGTTGCGTTGTCTGGTGACGATCTTAATCCGCAGGCGAAAGCCGATATCCAGAGCATGATGGACAGTAAATACCGGGACATCATGAATTCGCTTGCCAATCAAAAGACTGGTTACGGTGGGAGTACCGATTTGCCAAGGAACTGGTTCACCAATCCATATTGACCTTGTGTGAGTCAAACAATGAACGTCTCGTTGTTCAACGCGCCCCCTCCTAAGAAGCTTGCCAAGAGCAAGTTGGAAGAAATCGTGTTGCGTGGCTTCGGTGGCGGCTGGAATGTCGTTGACGCAGACACGAACATGGATGCGAAGTACCAGCCGGAGTTGCTGAACCTCCACCGGACCCCTGCCGGTGCGCAGCATCTCCGGTTTGGTACTAAGCTTTTTTCATACACACATACAGTGTGTACAGGGAATATCATTGACATAGTGTATTTCAACAACAGGCTCATTGTTGTTACGTCAACAGGACAGATTGCTAGCGTTGATAACAATGGCAATCCATTCGTTCTGTGGACACCAACGATTGCAGCAGCTTTGCCCGGTGCTCCGGGTGGTTGGAGTGCAACCACGCAGGTTGATTTTGTTCCTTGGAAAGACCAATTGATTATCCATAACGGAGTTGATAAACCGATTATCATTGGACCTACATATGTCCCGAAGTATTTAGCTGACCTTGCATCAGGAAGTAACGTCAATGTTCCGATTGGTAAGTTCGGTTGCATTGCATCGAATTATCATTGCGTCGCTGGCCTTCCTGCATCACTAACGACTGTGTATATCAGTTCGAAAGGTACGGCAGGGACATTTCCCGGTGAAGCGCCTCCGAATGACGCGATCAGCATCGACGTGGGTGCATACGCTCCGTCAGGCGCACCTGAAATTCTCGGCATTGCAGGGTATCGACAGTACCTAATTGTATTCTTCCGTGGGCAGTCGCTTATCGTGACGCTTGGAGAATACAATACTGCTACGCCTCCTGCACACGTTCCTCGCTTCGTTGATGAAATGCCTCAGTTTGGATTGGTCAATCATCGTTGTATGGCGACGATTGAGAACGACTTGCGTTTCTCTGGCTATGATGGCATGGCAAGTGCAAAGCGCAATCTGTTCTCTGGTAATATTGACAGTCGGTTCCTCAGTTCGCTTATCGAACCTGCGTGGCGGTCGGGCTTGCCTCCTGTTCCGATTTCACAACCGTATATGGTACACAATCCAATCGAGCATTGTACGTATCTGTTCACGAACGATGCCGTTGGGACAACGTATGTGTACCAAGCCAATGAGCAATTGAAATACGAGTCATGGACTCGTTATGAAGGTACAGGACTTCGTTGTGTTGCGGGGTGCAAGTCGTTCTTAGGTCGGGTGTTTCTAGCAGGTCATGTCAATGGTCGGCAGAACATCTATCAGATGGGGAATGATATCTTTCCCGGCGAACAGTACCTTGGTGATCTTCTCAATCACTGGACGAAGTTTTGGGCGAATGCCATGAATTTCGCTGTTGGTGACATGGTTCTGGACTCGGTACTGAACAAATCGTTCAAGTGCAACATCGCGCATCAAAGCGCATTGGCACCAGCAACATTCGCACAAGATCGTGCAGCGAACCCTGCGTTCTGGACAGAATATCTTGGCGAGAACGTCCCATTCACGTTTGAGTTGCCGTGGATCGATGGTCGCTCGCCAATGCGTTTGAAGCAGTTGCGTTTTATTTCGATTGACACACGAGGTACGGCTGCGTTCACAGTGACAGCGTTCGTGGAGTTCAAAGGTACGCCAGCACTGACAGCGCAGTTTGTCGGCAACGATGCATTAGACGGCATCTTGTCCAACGATCCACAGTTGTATGGCTTCCCTCTGAAGTTCAAGACTGTGAAAATTCGTGTAACAGGTAGTACGAAGGAGCAATTGACGTTCGCTGGCCTTCGGTATCTGTTTTCAAAGGGGAGGTTCAGGCGGTGAGTTTGAGTCAAACAGAGAATACTGGTAGCAACCGTCAAGTTACGACTGTGCGCAAGTACAGGCGTGAAGACATTCCGACCATCCGTGGTAAGGTAATGATTGAAGTGCCGAAGCTCCCTCATTATCAAGGCATCAAAGTCGTCGCGGAACGTGTGGACCAGCTATTAGAGGATGGGCTCAAAAGTGAAGATCGTTTTATGGCCCGCGTACTCGTCACTCCCAATGGCGATATTGTTGGTGGTGTTTGTGGCTATTGCGTTACTCAGCTTCTGTCTTGGGACAAGCTGACAGGGGATATATTCCTCTACATCGATCCGGCTTGGCGCAGCTTGCCTAACGTTCTCAAGCTCATGTTCGCGTATCGTGATTGGGCCATCGCAACAGGCGCAACGATCATCAGTGCGACTCAAACAGGTGGCTTCAAGCAGGACACACTCGGTAAGCTCCTGCAACGTTACGGTGAGTATGAGCCTGTCGGCACGATTTATTACTACAAACCACGCAACCCTGAAGTCGCAGAGATGATGGGGACACGTCAATGACTGCTGCACAAGATTACTTAAAAGCTATCGGGTGGCAAGGAACTGAGGAAGAGTTCTATCGCAGCAAGGGCTTGTTGCCTGAGGCTCCGAAACCGAAGCCTTTTGATTACCAAGGTTATTGGGACCCTGAGTATTACCTTGGACACAATCCGGACGTCAAAGCTGCTGGTGTTGATCCGCTTGGTCATTACAATGAATTTGGGTGGCATGAAGGACGCGATCCTTCATCGCTATTCGATACCAGTGATTATCTCAGTCAGTACAGCGACGTTGCTGCTGCGGGTGTCAATCCATTAGAGCATTATCTTAACTTCGGTATGAAGGAGTACCGCAATCCGAAGTTGTTCACTCCTACTGACCAAACACCAATTACTCCGGGCGGAGGCACACCTACAGTACCGCCTCCACAACCTCCGCCCCCGCCAGCACCCCCGTCGCGTGGTGACTTGACGACAGAAGCCCGTGGAGGCATCCGTGGATACTTCATGGGTAAGGGTGCGAACCCGGACAAGTACAATCAACAGATCATGGATAGCATCGCGTCACGTCTCGCAGGGATCACTAACGAACATCTAGGCGAGTCTGGATTGTTCTCAGGTCTTGGTGAAGGCTTGTACGATGAATTGGCTGGTGAATATCGTAACACAGCCAAATCAGCGTTTGATGCTGTCAATTCCAGCTATCAGAACCCATTCGGGACAACGTTTGACGACAATCTAATCAATACGATCCTTGGTGAACAACGCGCCGGTGCCGATACGTATGTGAACAATGCGCTTGCTCGTGGACTGACAGACGAAGCCGGTGCAGGATTAGCACGCGCCGATTTGGATCGTCAGCAAACGTTAGGGTCCAGTAAATTGAATACCCTTGGCGAGACATTGATCGGTGGTGGTAACACAGCATTTGGTCAAAAACAGACCAGTCGTCGCAACGCCTTAGGAAACATTGGACTCGACGCTTCATACGATACAAGCGCGCCTGACATGGACACTGTAGGTAATGAGTTCATGTTGAGCCTTGGTAAAGACCTTCGCAAAAATGCTGGTGGACCGGGAGTTGTGTTCAGTACCGCGAACCTACCCGGCATTGGCAATCTCGGATCGGGAGCATTCTTATCAAACAAGACACCATACGCAAATACTATTCAAGGCGGTGGTGCTTCGCGTGGAACTGAATACGATCCGACAAAAGAAAATGTCTTGTTCTAGTTTGACTCAAACAAGGAGAGTGAAATGTCCGCACCCTCAATGCCTCCAGACAATTCCGCTCAGGTTGAGGCTCAGAGACAAGCCGCTGCCAAAGAAGCGCGTGATGCCGAAGATCGTAAGGCTGCTGCTCGGAAGGAGGAACTACTCGGTTTGCGTAGTTCTGCGCAGACAGGTGGTCGTGCCTCGGCCCAAGACTATTTCCGTCAGCAAGGACTCGATCCTGCACGACACAGTTCCGACATTGAAGGCAAGCTCAACTCGATCATGTCCGGTGTTGCCCCGGACGATCCCAATCCGGGTGGATACTTCAAAGACATTGGCGCCAGTGTGTATGGTGACGTTGAGTCCGGTCAACGCTCAAAGGCAGCGCGCGATTTGGATACGCTGTTCGCCCCTGACTTCGAGATGCGCCGACTTGGTTGGACAGTGGACGATCCGTACCTCGCAGGTGCAGAGGCAGAACAACGTGCATCGGCCGATGACATTATCAAGCGCATGCTTGATCGTGGCGTCATTACCGATACGGGCTACGCTGCGGCTCAGGCAGACCTTGACAGACAAGGTGCAGGCGTCAAGTCACGCCTTAATGAAATCGGAACCGGATTGCTCGGAACTGGTCAGCAAAGCCTCCGCGATGTTGCAAATCGTGGACGACAAAGTGCTGCGAACCTTCGGGTTGACCAGCCGTTCAATGCTGGTGATTTCGGCTCGGAGGCTGATCGCTTGACGAACGAGTTCCTCTCGACACTCGGGACGAACATTCGCTCTCGCATCACTGGTAATCTGTTCGACACTGCTGGCCTTGGTACGCTTGCAGGTGCCGCACAAGGCGCGCAGAATACACCGTTCGATCCGGGTGCGCTTGCCGGAACGCCGACTGATGATCGTGTCGATGACGAGGAAGATGACACGCAGAATAAGCCCGCCGCAATCTTCTGAGTTAGGAGCATGAGATGGCGGAAATGATCGGTGGTATCCTTGGAGCCGGTGCGAGCCTCGCCGGGGCTGCGCTATCCGCACAGGCTCAGCAAACTGCGAACATCATCAACTGGATGAATTTGCAGTTCCAGAAACGCAACGCGGACAAGCAGTTTCGCTTGTCCACGGCTGCGCGGAGTGATGCGTATGGCAACAAGCAAAGTTACGATGACCTCCTTGATGAATGGAAGCTTGCGCTCACTCCAACACAGGAGAAGCTTACCAAGGCAGGCGAAGCGGAACAACTCCGCTCAGTTACAGAGGATGCTGCACGCAATCGAGCCATTCGCGTGCAGCAACGTGAGCGTGGTATCGAAGCAGGCAAAGACTACAATCGCGTCTTGGCTCAGTGGCGGTATGGTGGACCAAAGTCCGAACTATCGATCCGCGATGAATTGACTGATCTACTCGCCGGTGTCGAACGAGACAAGCAACGCTCAAAGAACACTGAGATGGTGACGGCTGCGATGCGTGAAGGACGCGGTGCAGATGCTGCTGCTATTCGTAAGGCCACGTCCGATGCCGCAGGCGGTACGTTAGCGTCGAACATGCTCCAAGCGAAGACGCAAGCTGCGCAGGAGTATGCTGCAAGATCGAAGATGCATTCGGAGTCCACACTACCAGTCCTAGCTGAGTTGCAGAAACTCATGGACCTTGGTGGTGATATGCCTGTTAAGTTCTCTGACACTCCAGACAAGTTGGCCGCACTACAGCAACAGCAGTTCACAGGGATGCAACAAGCGTTGACCGCAGGAGGTTCTGCAATCGGAGGAGCCTTCAAGAACCTTGCTGAGTCATCAGGCAAGTCACCTGACTTCAGCGGTATCGCCAAAGCATTGAGTGGCATTGGTGGTAAAGGTGGAGGCAAGCAACAACAACAACAGCAGTACGGTGATGAATACGATCAACCTGCGTACAGTGTGATGCAGAACAACTACGCCCCTGTCGATGATGATAGGTGGACGAACAGTTACAACGCGGATTTTGACTAATGCCCGGCATCGATAACCCTACCATCGCCGCTGTCGTTGCACAGCTTGCACGCGGATCGAAGTCTCCTGTCCGTGATGGTGTCATCAGTACAGCCGTGCAACCGTATACGTATGACCGGCATGGAGGGAATTTCGAGGCCGTTCCGGGACCAACTAGAATGGATCAGACACATCCATCTAGCGCACCCGGAAGGCGCGCACCCGGACCTCAAGTACCGCTGATGGCCGAGCGTCCGGGTGCGCCGTCTGGCACAAAGCCGGGACCGATGGAGGGTCGTGACTTTGGACCTGACCGTTTGAGTCACACAGGCTCGGAGAAGGGTAACATGCCGGACCCCGAAGCCATCTTGGACATGCTCATGACAATGGGCTTGCCTCCACAAGAGATACAACAGATTTTGATGGAGATGGGTTATGGCCGTTAATCCAATTCAATTGGTGCTGCAACAGATGATGCAGCAAGCGACGCAGAACCCGCAAATGCTTATGCAACTGGTATCGACACAGCCAGTGCAATCAATTTTAGAAACGTTGTTGTCTCCACAGCAACTAAAGAATGAAACAACATCGTTCTCAGGCTATCAGAACGCAACGCCTATGAGTCCGGCGTTAGGCGGTGGATCACCATATCCAATCGGAAGCGAAGACGACCCCGATCATATGAACGCTGCGTTGGCTAATGAACTCATGGACGATAAGCAGCGCATGGCACCTCATATGAAGAAGCCGTATTTTGATATTGAAGAACAACGGAACAAGAACGAAGAAGAATATCCCGTTGATATGGACCGTGGCTTCTACCCCGGCGTTTAATCGACAACAGGAGGCGTAATCCAATGCCCGGTAATCCAATACAGGACGTGCTTCAGATGCTCATGCAACAAGGAGGTGGAGGCATGCCCGGTGGCGCAGGAATGCCTCCCGGTGCAATGCCTCCTGGTGGTGGTAACATTCCAATGATGCAAGGTGGACCACAGCAGGCTGAGATTGCACCGCTCAGTCCGCAGTCACAAGGAATGGCGCAAGGTGGTGAACCTCCTCCGACTGGTGACTTCTTGCCTCCGCAGATGCCCATGCCTCAAGGCGAGCCTCCGATGGAAGGCATTGAAGGTATGATGGACGATCCTCGCCGTGCCGAAACCGAAGGCGAACTCGAAGACGTCCGCTCGCAAATGCAAGGTGCATCTACTGAAGACGATGATTACGAATGGCAAGGCGACGAGACTCCGACTGCAATGGACATGGAATACATGAAAGAAAATCCAACTGATAGTGTCTTGCATGAATTCTACACACGGTTCCCTAAATACATGATGGAACTGATCCTCTCTGAAGGAGGGAACCCGCGTCAGTCTCCTGACCAGTACGCGATGGACGACGAAGAGTTTGAAAACCTACAAAGTGATCGATCGACGATGATCGACGAAAGGTAAGATATGAGTTCCCCCGGCGCACCTCCCGAGACAGGCTATCTCGAAGACCAAGCAGCGCCTCCGGAGACTGGTCCGGGATTTGAAGGGCTCCCTGACATTACTCAGGGAGCCCCTCGTCCTGACGACCGTTACCCTGCGTCGTTCGAACCGCAGCAGGAAGTGCGGCGTGGACAATCATTGCCTAGTTTGAGTCAAACAGAGGGTGATCCTAATGTCGATCCTCTCGCACAACCTATTCCACAGGCTGTTCCGGGGCAGAAGCCTGTCCGATCAGCATTGTTCAACCCAACTCCGGTTGAGCAGATGCAACCACGTATGCGCCCAAAGGCTATCGACCCATCTTTACTCGATCCGCGGGCAGAGGAAGACATTCCTCCTGTACTGCGCGGAGGCATTCCCGATGAAAAACGCATCCCTATGCCTGTGCAGGGAGGCCCAATGCGGGCTAACTACATGCGCGGCCAGCATGGAGCGCCCGGTGAAAACCTCGTCCCCATTGAGCTTCCGAATGGACGGACTCTATCAGTTCACCGAGAAGCAGCACCTTCCTTCCAAGGATTTCTCGACGACCTTGCGAATGCCGGTGCACCACTCAATTCTGTTGGTGGTCACAGTCATCGGAACATTGCTGGCACTGGTAAGCTGTCTCAACATGCTTATGGCAACGCCATAGATATCAATCAGGTAGGACGTGATCGTGTTTCGCCTGCGTTCCGTCGATGGGCACAAGAGAACGATAACGTCATACGTGCGGCAGAGGCGAAGTGGGGTCTTATCTCTGGAGGCGATTGGAAGAACCCTGACTTCGGTCATTGGGAATGGGCTGGTCGTCGTGGCGGTCAGGTTGCTCGTCAACCGGGCGTGCCTCCGACCAAGGTGCAGACTGAGACAATCAAAGGCAGCGTGCCTTATCTTCAGTTCGACGACAACGTGCAGAAGTTCGTACCGACTGACATGCCTGCGCCCGCTGGTGTACAGTTCGATCCAGCGCAGCAGAAGTTCGTTCCCATTCCGCGTCCGCGTCCAGACGAGGCGCCTGATCCAACATGGCCGGATGAAAATCCTGCGAACCCGAACGATCCAACGCCGACGACCGTTGCCGCTGCGACGCAGACAATGCAGTCTCCTGCGCAGGAATTGGACAGTTTGAGTCAAACAAAGCCTTGGGTCACACCAAATCAGAACCGAGCACCGTGGAAGGCATTGAGACAGCCATTCCCGATGACGCATCCGATCCCGTCGCAGTCATTTGAATTGCCTCCTGACCTTGATCCGACACAGAAGGAAGGTGATCCGCTTGATAACCTCGAAGCATTGAACAGACTTGAGCCTACATTCGAGCAACCCTTGTACGTCAAAGGTGAGCCAATCTATCGTGGTCCTACATCAACCGCAGCAGACGCAGAGGAACCGAATTTCTCTCCTGCGAAGTACAATTTAACTTTCAATCCTCCTGAGTTACCGAAGAACTTCGACATTCTCAAAGAGCCAATGCCAATCTCTCCTGAGTCCATACCGGACAATCAGAAGGCATTGAGCACAATGGACCAATTGTCTCGACCGACGCGGTTCGCAATCAAAGGCGCTCTCGATGCCATTCCCAATATGGGCTACAGCCTTGGCGCGTGGGGATCAGGCGTGCTTGCAACTCCCGGCAGGATTATTGCACCGGGATCACCATCAGCAGCAGACAAGGCTGAAGATTGGTTCCTTCGACGGAGAGAAGAGTCCAGCAAGACTACATCGAAGCTGATGGGTCTGGACAACGTACCTGAACCGCAGAACTTTAGTGAGAAGATGGGCCAGATTACAGGTGAGAGCTTATCTCCTGCTGGCAAAGTGACTGTCCCTTTGTCTGTCGGAGTGTTCGGAGTCAACACTCTATTCGGACCTTCATCTCCAATGAACTTCTTCAACTGGTATTTCGGTGATGCGAACGCAGCGAGTGCTAAGAAACCGAAAAAAGAGAAGGCAACAGACGTCACACAAGATTTTGAACCTGCTGTCCCCGGTCACTCTGAACCGGGGAACCTTGACGTTGGTGCATTGCGTACAGAAATCAGTGCGACGAAGTATACAGATGACGAAGGTAATGTTGTCCTAATTCCCAACGGCTCAATCTATGTCCAACCCGGCCGTGGTCCAATGAACCTGACGCCTGAGCTTGCCATTCTTCAATACAAACGTACCGGCTTGAACTTTGGTAAATTCTCTGACGAAGAGGCCGCAGACAATTATCTCAAGATCATGAATGACAAAGTAGTTACACAGGTCCAAACCATTGGCGGGCCTGCTGAGTTTAAGAGAAGCGATCTTATCCCCATGACCGCAATGGTCGCTGCGACTGTTGGCGTTATGTTTGCTCCAAGCTTAATCAAGACGTTCACTAACGGTAAGGTATTCCAACCGACGCCGGGACGTTTCGTTGAAAATGCAGCACCGGGGACAAGAGCATATTCGACACGTTATGAACTTGCACGAGTGTATGACGATATTAATGCTGTTCCTTCCCTCGTTGGGAAGCGTATGGGTATGAACGCAAACGATGTGATCGAACTTGAGAAAACGTGGTCAACACAAACACGCGGAGCGGCATCGAACCTTGCATCGAGCGCCATTGAGAACGGTGTTGCACAGACTCCTGCGTTTAGGTTTAAGGTGAACACATCGTTGCAGAAATTGAACAACGTTGTTGATGAACCAACAACATTGTACGTGTCGAACCTAAATGCATTGCAGGAGATTGGTAAGATAGAGCGCAGAATACAAGCTTCGTCTCCTGCACAACAAGCAGCGCAACCTGGACCTCCGCAATGGAAAGGACAAGATAGACAGTATTACGAACAGCAGAACCAAGCAATTATCCAAAGCAATCCCGAAGTGCGTATGCATGCTGGCGTTGTTAGAGAGAACATCAAGGAAATGCGCCGCGTGATGGAAGATGGTGAGTTTGGTACAATGACACGAGACGAACGTAATCGTCTCAACCGCGAAGAGGTACATGGAATTAACTACGGCCGTAACGATCCAAACCATGCGAACCCTGCCGTTGCTTTATCTGATGAATTGCGAACCAATTTGCGTGCTCGACTTGAGAATGAGTCCAAAGGCATCACCATTGACATGATGAATGCGCACAGGCCCGGTTCGTTTGTGCGCGTGTCGAATGAAGAACTTAGACAGAACCCGCATTGGAAAGAGAACGTTGTTGAGATTAAACGCCGTGGCGAAATAGAGAGGTACACAACCGATCCATTGCTCGCAACGATTATGAAGATGGACCCTTACTATGCAAAGAGTTGGGCTGGTGAGGTTCTCTCTGGAACAAAACGCTTGTTTGAGTCAACCACGACCGGCTTCTTAGCTCCTGCATTTGCGCCCGTAAGCATGCTTCGTTCGCATTTCATTATCAAAGACACGGCAGCTAGACTTGGTTGGCAGGCACCTAACATTGGTGAGACGTTGATGGCGATACCGCAGCAGTTATCGCCTAAGATGCAAATGTTCCTTGCACGCTCGATCGACCAACAGTTCGGCAATTGGGCAGGGCAGAACCTTGGTAAGTATGCAAGTCCGTGGCTTCAAGGGCTTGGTAGGCGCATGGAAGCAACATACAAGAATAGCCTCGATGTAAAGCTACAAGGTGCAGGCGCACGGTACGGTACAATCTTGCAGCAGCAAGAGCGTTCCAATGCAGCACTCAACAGTGCCATCACGAATGCAACTGGTCCGCTCAAAGTATTCCTGAGCGGTTGGAAGCATACCTTCGAAGCGGTACATAATGCACCAGCATATGCCACAGCAAAGAAAAACTTCGGTCGTGTGACAAGGGAAGACTTAGCTCTTGAGACTCGCAGGCTCACAGGTGATCCGCAAGCTGGTGGTGAATATCGCATCGGAGGAAAAAAGATACCGTTCCATCATTCACAAGGACAAGGCTTCATTCAAAACTTGATCGAACGTGGCATGACCAAAGGCGTGCAATTGTATGGTGCGTCTACAGAAGCCGGTCGCACAATGATCCCTTGGTACAACGTGACAGTCCAAGGTGCGAAGCGCATCGGCCGTGCGTATGCGCAAGACCCTTTGCGTTTCGTCGCTGGTTTGTATGTCTCACAGGCCATGCCAGCAGCAGCAGCATACCTTTGGAACAGGTCACTTGGTAAAGACCCACAAGGCATTCCTTATACTGAGTACATGATGAACCATCGTAGTCCATACAACACGATGCTCAATCATTATATTGGCATACCGGGCAAGCCTGCATCTCAAGGCATTGAACTACCCGGCAAGTATCACGAAACTGCAATGGTTGGGCGTTGGATGGAGATTGCACTCGATCATATGTTCCGATCCAACCAGTATTCGTTCAGCCGAGACTTCCGTGACGCAGCACACAATGCTGTTGGCGTTGTCACATCAATCCCAATGCCGCCACTTCTTAATGCGTACCTTGGCACACAAGGCATACCGGGACCACAAGGTTTGTTTGAAGGCGATCTGTACAAGAAGAAGAACTTTGCCTTCGATCAGAACGTCGGCTTGCCTGTCAATATTGAACTCGTCATGCGTGCGTTCGGTGGTGGGCTCGCGGATATGTTTGGGTCAGGCATCAATGCAATGATCCAAGCAGAAGGATGGCACAAGCCCGGTGCGTTTGTGAGTCAAACAGTTGGGAAGTTTGCTGAGCGTACTCCTATTGTACGCAACGTCACAGGCATGGTGCCGAAGCAGCCGGGTAATACTCGGGTTATTAAAGAGATGCATGAGCGCCAAGCCGAGTTTAAGATGCTTGATGAATACGCCAAGAACTTTGGCTTGGAAGGCGGACCAATTGCTATATCAGCAAAGCCTGCGAGCAAAGCCGGTGGCATGCTTGCAGATGAAAAGCTTGGCCGTGCGCCACCAACGCTGTCTCCGGGCTTACCACAACCGAAGCCAGAGAACCCTATGTATCGCGAAGCAATGGGAATGGTACACGATGCTTTAGCGAAGGACGATCCGAGCAAAGGTGGGATTGGGCAGAGAAGTCTATGGCAGCGTTACAGCCGCGCGACGAAAGTGCTCAACACAATGAAGCATATTAGCGCAGGCAATATCGCTACGTGGCAACAGCGTATGGACACGCCAGAATACGCAGAGGTCAAAGAGTATCTCCAACACAATCGCGTAGATACAAAGGACCCAATGGCTGTCGCATCCTTCTACGAACAGCAGAGACAGAACACAGCCCGCGAAATCATGCTCAACTTCGATAAGGTTGAGGCACAGCTATCAGCAAAGTACGGGAAGAAAGTCAAGATTAGAGACCTCGACCCGTACAAGAAGCCCACAACAATGCCAGAGTGGATAGCAAAGGGCGATGTGCTTGAACACCTGTTAGGCTCGTCGTTGACCGACTATTAGTTTGAGTCAAACAACGTTGTAAATCTCTTGCGTTGCTCTCCAATGCACGGCGCCGTCCACGCGGAAACGTTGGACGGCGCCTTCAGCACGTAACGACTCCAAATAATTCGTAACCTCTGGCGACTCCACATGATTGTGAACGAGCCGCGAAACCACTGTTTGACTCAAACCAAACATACCAGCCGTTATTAAATTCCTTACAATCGTTTCCTGCCAGTGTGTCACAGTTCAACGTCCTTCATATGTGACCAACGGTGGAAGCCTTTCTTATCCTCAACAAATTCACCCTTTTGTTTCTCTGCATCCCATTCAAACCGTGTGGGATACGACTGCTTCAATTCAGCAATGATACTAACAGGGACCGCAGGATTATTCCATGCGTCCTGTATCATTATAGCTTGCTCAGCATATTTTTTCATGATAGCTAATGCTGTCTTAATGCTCTTTCCGGGAGCAGCAATAGCAACGAGGTTATCATGAACATCGAGACAGATACGGGCATCGAGGGGCCACTTGTCATCGGACTCACTCTGATACCAAACTTGGACAACTTTATCACCGATCGTACTCTGCGCATAGAAAGCAATGATGGAGTCCATCACGTCATCGTCAAGACGCTGGATCACTTTGAGCCTCCGCCCGAAGGCATTGAACAAAACCCTGTCCCGGCGGAAGGTGATTTCCTCTTGCTTCCACCAACGCCCAAGCTCGGGAGTCGTTCGGTGGTACAATATGAATGCGCGGGACGCCTCATGGTAGGGAAGTTTTGTAACATCCGCAAGAGTTTGCCTCTCCATACGGTAGTTGAGTCCGTGCCTGCATCGTTTGGCAACATAACGTATTGTCGGCTGAAAGTTTTCGTCCCAATCCTTAGTCGGCACCTTCTCATACGGGACATTGAACATCTCCGCAGCAAGTGCGCGATGAGTATCATATGTTGGGTCGGTTCGCATCCGATTAAACTGTTCCTTCCACTTAGGAATATTCGCACGGTAAGCCACGACGACTGCTTCAGCTTGTTTCAAATCGAAATACGCCAACTCCATGCCCGGATCAGCGACGTACATAGATCGCGCACGTTGCGGCTGATTTTGCATGTTCATACCCTGACCATCAATCGTCTCTGATGATGACAAACGACCGGGTGCGCGTGACACGCCATACTGTTTCCAGTCACAGCGCATCCTATCATCTTCGCCAAGCTTAGCCGTAGCGAATGTACTAAAGAACTTTGCCTCACCTGACCATTGATTGACTGCTGCAATTATCTCCTTGCTCAACGGGGACGTGTTGTCATGCTTGAGCATGTTCTCACGGTTCTTCCTATCTGTGGAAGTTCCCTTACCGTTGAGCTTCAATACATCAAAATATAGTTCCTGCATCTGCTTCGGACTGCCGGGATTGGGAAAGTATTCCGGATCACCAGTAATCTCTTGAACTAACCTATGAAAGTTAGCCAAGTGCTTCTCAACGTCTTCACCGATCTGTTTAATCAAATGCTCTTTAATCTCCAAGTCAACAGCCATACCATGAACGGTTGCTTCGGCCACATGCTGTTGAGCACGCATCACATGGTCAAAAAAGAACTTATCCATTCCAGAGTCGCGCAGTTCCTTATCCATCTTCTGCTGCGACGCAATCATGAGAGCAACGTCTTTGCAATTGTAGACCCAAAAGTCGTCTATGTTACCACCTTCTTTCCACGACTCGCCATCGTCTTTGTAGAATGGGTGCGTGGTATATTGCGAAACGATGAAAGCAAGATTATGCGGAAGTTGGGGATATAAAACGTGATGCGCAAGTAGCGTGTCGAACCACGTCGGAATTTTGATACCGTCGTGCGTCCAGCACCAATAGATTTCGTGCCCACCGTTTTGGACGATAACCTTGTTTGACTCACACAAGTTTTGAATTGCCAACAACAGTTCTGCTTCTTGTCCAACGGTGAACCTATTTTTATCCATGTCTCTGAAGTTGATGCACATAGCTCGGTGTGGATCATTGCCAAGACCATAGCAGTACGTTTCTCGTATGTGTTCCACATCAAGGCCCACTGGTTTACCTGCCTTTTTGAGATCAGCAATAAAGGCAAGCGCGTTACGGAACGTCGGGTTGATGATGGCATCGACTTTATGCTCCTTGAATACGTTCCTCGCAACCAAGTCTAGCTTCTTACAGTCCATGAGGAAGACAGGTTCCATCTTCAACTCACGCTGCGCATAAGCAGGATTGAATGTGATGACAAGCTTACCTTTATGCTCGTTAGGCAATACAGTATCCAATACAGAACCACGCCATTTCGTAATGCCTTGCTTACCAGCTAAAGCTTCGAGGGCAAAGTTTCCCATGACAAACACTGTTCGCAGATTTGGCAGTTGGGCAAGCTCCCACTTGACCATCCCAATCCATTTATTAAGTTCGTCTCGATGGACGGCATGTTTCTCGTTTCCCTTTGCACTAAGACTAATCTGCCGCTTAACCACATTAGTAGTATACACGTTGGCTCGATGGAGGGAATACGGTCTAAGGCTATTCCATAGTAGTGTTCCAGCCCCTCCAATAAACGGTCGGCCATGACGCACTTCCTGTTCACCCGGACCTTCCCCGACAATCGCAATAGTTGCATTGAGTGGACCCTCCGATATGACGTCAACGTCAAGGTTCATCTGTTCAGCTTGTAGACGGAACTGTTCATCAAAGTAATCACGATCTTGCATTGGCAAGAACCTCCTTGTTAATGTGTCCTGTGATCCGATCCGCTTGAATGCCAAGATACCGAATGTCATTGGCATTGATAACAGTATAGTCCGGTTTTGATATCGGTGTAAAGTCTTTATCCTCCTGCCCACGGATCATTCTGACAAGACTAATAGGGTCGCCTGACAGGCGTAGGACTTCAACATCTTCAGGGAACACTGCATCGTCCACAATGACGATCTTCGGTATAGGGTTCATCCCTAACACACGGAACTGCAACCACTTGCCTAATACATCTGGACCGTAGAGTGCTCGGAGATGCACCCTTAGTTGACGCAACGCATCGACCGCTGACCTACCATTCAACACGCCACGCGGTCTATCACTTGCCAGCGTCGTCCACTTCGCAGCCAAAGCAGCACAGAAGAAATGCTTCAGCGGCGAATGAAACTCAGCTTGATGGCTACCGATCAATCGCTTCTGTATGAGCCGTGCGAGCGTTGATCTGCCCGACTTCGGTGGCCCGTTGATTATGATGTAGTGAGTCACTTAGGAACCTCACGTTCTCCAAGGAATTCAACACTGGTACGACGATATACGTGAACGACTTTAGTCCCAACCTGTTGCAACACAACACCCTCTAAGCCTTGGATCGTCGCATACGTTCCGATCAAAGCACCCTCGAAACCGTCGTGTGTTGCTCTGTACATATCAAATCGCTTATCCACCTGCTTCTCCTCTGTGTCCTGTATCTTCACGAACCCATCGCAATTAGCACGCACACAGTAGAAGTAATTTCCGATCCCTCCACCAGCTAGGTAATTTCCGATCCTTCCACCAGCTAGACCGTATCCAATCTCCATTGGTTCGCCGCATCGAGGACAGTTCATTTGTTTGACTCACACAGAGGTTTGTCTATTTCCTTCAAGATGTGACTGCGCAACGTCAGCGTGATCCCTTGATGACCAGCTACGAACCTCAACAGTGACGTCAGTCTATGGATTTCCTCTGCGGCCCAATTCGCTGAGACGCAGTTATCTCTTCGGTGTGCTTCCCAATCATTTAGGCCAAGCACTTCCAGCCTACGACCACGTTCAGTTCTCGGACCCAATGGGATGACAGTCATTACATAAAACCTTTCGACTTAGCAATCCATGTTGGCATCGTGAACGTACCGTCTTTGTTGTTCTCAACCAACGACTTTGGTACCCAGTCTTCCACAACTCCATCTGTCAGCAACCAACCTTTCGCTGTCTCTTTCACCAACTCCGCAGATATATCTACAAGCTTCAGGTCTTGTTCACGCATCACACTTCTCCGTTCCATACCTTATCCAGTACATCGTAGTCTTTATCGGCATTGATGGGCAGCATCCCAAACTTTGCCCACAGTTCGTAGTGTCGATTGACTTGATACAGCAGGTAAAAGTACCTGATGTGTCGTATGATGAACCATCTTTTCATCGTCTCAATCCTTCTTTCTCAGGCTCATTCCCATTGCGAACCTATCCGTTATCAGGATCACTCGCGTCTTAGCTCTTGTGATAGCCGTGTACAAGTTACGCCTACTCAACAGAAAATACTGTGGCCTGTTGATACAGTACACGACCGTATCAAACTCAGACCCTTGACTCTTGTGCGTTGTGATTGCGTAGCCCAACTCGATCTGCCTACGCGGATCGTAGTTCACCCAATGCCCATACATACTGTTGAAATACTTCAGCCGTGGTGGGATGGTAACGGCTCTATTACCTGCGAGCAAACCTAGCTCACCGCTCTCGTCATCGAGCCAATCGATATGACCAATCTCACCATTGAACAACGCGAGGTTGTAATCATTTTTGATCCACAGATACTTGTCATTCCTCCGTACCGCTAACGGCGCTTCCTTGTTCCCGAACCGATCTAGCCTTAGCAACGGACCCTTGGGATTGAACTTCATTTGCAAGCTTGGATTGACACGCATCGTACCATTGTTGCCTTTGCGCATCGGCATTATGATCTGATGGTTCAAGTCAGCAAACTCAGACGATGAGAAATCCAATAACTGGTCAATAGGTTTGTCTGTATAGATAATCTCGAACCGCTTGTTCCGTTGCGGGAGCTTTCCTTTCAAGATCAACAATGCATTACTCACAATGTCATCCGTCGATCGAAAGTTGTATGTCAATGTCACACATGGATAAGACGTCAACACGTCGATGAACGGCGGAGGCATCCCGGAGTTATCCTCGACAGGTGCCAACTGTTGATTGTCACCAAACATTCTGATGACAGCATCTTTCTTCATCGCGTCCTGCAAGAAGTCATACAACTCAGAACTAAGCATCGAGGCTTCGTCAATGAGAATGACCCTTACCTCTAACGGATTATCTCTGTTATGTCTTGGCATACCGGGGATAGGAGGGTCCTTCGGATCAATAGGATCATCCGGCGCAGGGAACCTCAACAGCCTATGAACCGTTACAGCTTCAATACCGGATAGTTCCGTGATACGTTTCGCCGCTCTACCTGTAGGCGCTGCCAACACAACACTCAGGCCCATGTCGTTTAGCTCTTTGAACACCCGACCTAATACCAATGTCTTGCCTGTACCAGCGCCTCCAGTTACGCCTACGACTCGCTCACTCAAATCACAACACAGATCAATCGCATTCTCTTGTTCTTGACTAAGCCTCTTCGGTCCTACAATCGTGTTTGACTCAAACATTTAAGACTCCGTTCTATGGTCTATTGTGCCTTTGTTCGAAGTCACACTTAACCTTTCGCTACCTTCGAGTGCGTCGCAGCCTTGACCGCCCACATGGCAGCCTTCTCGTAGTCAGTCATCGCCAAATGACAGAGACGACCGACTTCGTTGTCACTTGTACTGTCACGTATCTCAACGCACATATCGATCAACTCAGCGGACTTCTGCTTGATTTGATCGACTCTCGTCGTCTTGCTCGGATTGAACTCTGTGCGAACACGATCTTCACCAATGGTCATGTCTTCTCCTATTGTGGGACTTGTTCAGCTAACAACAAACCAATCCGTGCTCAGCATGTCAGTCTGACTTGCCAACCACGGGACCAACTTGTCATCCACCGTCTTCATGTAGATGTACGGCAGTGACATTTTCGAGTTTTCGTCAGGCATTTGAAGCGCGATGTACATATGCTTACCGTTCCAACCGGAACGGGCAACTTTCAAGCCATCACCCTCGTCGTCTCTCATGCACTCAATTGCTTCACCAAAGGTCATGTTGTCTTATCCTGTAGGACTTGCCAAGCTACACTCATAATTGCGACCCTCAGGAAGTCTGCCTGAGGGATACCAAGCGCCTTCGCCGCACGGTGTACAGTCTTCTTGTCTTCACTTGTCGTGCGGACGATCATTTGTACAGAGCCGGTCTGAGGGTGTTCAGTTAGGTTAACCGTAACACTCTGAACCGACATTTTTTACTCCTTCTTGTTACAGGGGTAGGAGGGATGCTTTCGCACCCCTCCCGTTACGCACTACGCTACGCTACGCTACTACCGACTCTCACGCACACTACTACCGACGACGCCCACGAGGCGCGGCCGCCGGTTCCGGTTCCGGTTCACGTACCGGAGCCCGTGCAGGAGCCCGATCCGCAGGTGCCAAGTTGGCAATCTCCGCTCGGGACTCACCTTGATACGAGCCCATACGCACCGTTACCAAAGTCTTACAACCCATCCAATCGTTCGGATTGATTGTGGTAATATTCGGATCGAGGCCAAGCGCCGTGTACAGGTTCTTCAGGGCGAAGATCGTCCTGCGATCACGGTTGTCACGCGGAACAAGCTGACGGTTCCAGAACAGAACCGCACCATCCTCGTACGCTTCGGCCACGTCCGCAGGCAATTCCTCCTGAGGAATGACGAGACGGATGGCCCAATAACGATTTCCCGCCTGACTTGCTTGGGCCTGCACGTCCTGCACTTCGGCAACGTACTTGCCAGCAGGAACCTCTGGCGGCTTCTCGGCGTCCGCCAAATTTCCCTCCAGTTCGACAATGCCGAGGGGTTCGTCGTTTGCAACCATATTAAACGCTCCTTTTGAGCCAGTTGATGATACGGTAGTCAGACCGCACCGTTTGAGTCAAACAAGTCACTGACCTGACTTCTTGGCACGCGGAATAGCCAACCCCTGACGACCACGGGCTAGCCAATCCTTATGCCAATTCGCAATGGTCATCTGATCCTTATGACTGTCAGGCAGCGTAGGATCATAGACCAATTCAAACTGAGGAACCTCTTGCGTACTAAACATTCGCGTCTTCATTGGGCGACGGTTCCCATAGTTCCTCACCGTCAACGTTCTCTTGCTGTTAATCTCACGCAAATTCCATATCTCACTGAGACGCCACGTCATGTTATTGACCAGCTTCCCGCCTAGCTGCACCCCAATGAAGTCAACAACCTCCACTGACTTACCCCCTTGCATCTCAGTCTTCATCGTAGGATCATCTTCGTGTGCCGTGATGACAATGTTCACGTTATGCTTAGCCGTCACACGAAGGAAACCTGTTAACGTTTCCAAGACAATAGCATTCCGGCCGCCATACGCAGCAATTCCGGGTGCTTCCATCGTTGGTACAAACTGATTACCCCTGCCCAACTTATCACTCACAGCCTTCTGCAACGCACGATATGCTATCGCAGTTGCACTGTCAATAACAACTGTTTCTATGTCATCACGCTCACTCAGTATCTTGTCTAACCCAAATGGATTATCACTCTGAGCATGTTTAAACAAATCATCGTAACCCAACGCAGATAGGTCAGCAATGATAACGTCCTTCCGCCTACTGACTGGTGTCGCTTCGTTATCTCCGAATGAACACCACAACTTGTTGCCGGGTGCTGTAGCTGCCAGCGTTGTCTTACCACTACCTGCTGGCCCCCACAGCATGATCGCTGCCCTTGCCGGGGATTGATCGCCTTGCCATGCCTCAACAGGCCCGACTTGTAACCTCTTAAGAGGCACAACATTATTTGACTTTTTCATTCGTTGATTACCTTCTTGCAATACTGACATTCCCAAAACACCGTGTTACCATGAACAATCATTATCTCACCACCACACCCTCCCCACCAACACAGAAACAGTTTCCTGAGCATAACTGACGGTTTGGCTATCATGTCATCTCTCCCACCATTCTCCTGATTTCATCCTCACTGTAGTCTTTCAACCACGCATTGTCATTCAAACAATGGAACAAGAATGCCATGCGTGCCATGTGTATGTCTCTTGCCTCTTCCTTACACACCTTCCACAACGTTTCTATATCGATCTTACGTTGCAACTTCCTGAACCATTTGAAGATCATCGTCTGCATCTCCAGTGCTTGTAACCACGAACATAGTATACGACCTTCCTACGGTTGTGTCTAGCACAGATATCAACCCGATGCCTTGTTGATATCTTTTTCCTAGGCGGTATCTCACTCTCAACAATGGCATCATCATCTGCAATGATTATCTCCTGTGCAGGCTTCTCGGCTGCTGGTTCCTGCTTCCTGATCGAAATCGTTCTGACCCTCACATGCTCGACGAGCGGTGACGTAGGCCATCTATTGACAAAGGTGTTTGACTCAAACACCTTTGCCTTTTCTTGCACCCTTATCTTGACTGGCACTGCTGCGTAGACGAGGAATGGAATTGTGCCAAGTGCAAGCATGTATTTATAGGGTGCAGCCTGCAACACCCACAGCATGTCCCATCCCTCTCGCAGCATTCCCATTTACACTCACCGAACCTTGCGCTTCTTGGACTTGGCCTTCTTGCGCTTAGGCTTATCCTTTGGACTTGCTCGTTCAAAGAACTCTTTAGGATCGAACGCTGTTGTCGGATCAGCAACAGGCACGCTTGCATCAGCCGTTCGCTTCGTACTGATAGCGATTGACAACATGAGTGCGCGGGCGAGTTGCTTTGTAATCTCATAGAACTCTCTCCCTTCCGGCTCTATGCGAGCCAGTAATTCCTCAGGCGTGGACGTCTCTTGAGCAACCTCCAAATCACGTAGTCTCTTGCGCTCCGCTTCACGCATTGCCTCCTGCGCAATCTCTTCCGCACTCGGTACGATTTCAGGTCCGGTTGGCATTTTCAATCTCCATCTCTTTGATAAGTATCTTGAACGCTTCGATATCCTCTTTGTCACCACTGGCGAACAGCAACTCAATGGCACTTGCGACCGTTTGCGCCTTTGCGTAGCCACTACGCTTCTCGAACAACTTCAAAAGATCAAACATCGATGACTCCTCTCTCGCTAGGGCTTAGATCGGCCGGAACCATTTCCTGCTCGAACGCGATCTTCCTCCCTTCAGGCGTGTCCGTACAGAACGGTATCAACGAACACGGCCTGAAATATCTGTTGCAACTATGCGTGAACCGCGGAGCGTTCTCGTAGTCATCAGGCCCAAACGGTTCGTACAGTGTTTGAATGAACCATCTCAGGTCTATGCCCCACTTAGCAATGGCATCGTAATCCCTACTCACCGGGGCAGATACATAGTTCTCACCAGTGTTGGCACGCTTGATCTTCACTCCCAACACACGACCGTTCAATACCTGCATACCAAACACAGCCGTACTGCATGCGAGATACCCTGTGAACTGGTACTTCATATGCAATGCATTGAGGAACGCACTATCGATCCTCGATGCAGTCTTGTTATCTTCCAGCGTTGCTAAGTGCCCTCGATCAATGTCCACAACCAAGCCATCGATCGTACCGATGTACCTGATCTTATAACCATCTTCGTACAACAGCACCACATCGAACACCTGTTCAATGCCCACAGGCTTATGCGGATCATTCACATCAGCCACCCATATCGGGAACTGATCCATTGCTCGCAGTCTCTCGTCCGCATATTCGATAGCAGCTACCTCCATGTTGTTCATGGTCCGAATGATATCCTTCGGATCATCCTCCCAATTCGCTGTATGCAGAACAAGGAAGCACATGGCTAACAGTTCATCACGTTCATCAAAGCCTCTTGTCTCCTTTACCATCCGATCCCACAACTCAGCACCGAATATCCTTGTTGCTGCAACTGCACCATGATCGAATAATCCCTGCCTTCGTATCAACTGCCATATCCGCACCATCGCGAATACCTTATGCATCAGTTCCCCGGCTTCTAACGCCATCGAACGGGCTGTACTCGCGTACCTTTTTTGGCCGTGGACTATCCCCCATGTCGGGCATGTGCAAAGGTCCTCGATCCGACTGCTCGACCACGGCTTCAAATGAGCCTCCGAGTCCGTCGTCCGATGGATGCTCACGAGGCGTCTCGGGTTTCCGTACACTAAGGATTTCTCGCTCGATAGCTGCTTGCTCGACTTCGGCGAGTGTACTGGCTTCGTGCTCGGGACCTTCGTGGGCATTGAGAAATCTCCTTATCTCAGGGGCTAAGTTGGTAATCACGTTCTGAAAGCGTACGAAATTCGCATGCTCCCCAACGTACTGCTTATAGGCACCGTGCAGAACAAACGTCGCTTCGTACCGTTCTGCGTCTTCGGCATGCTCGAAGAATGTGCCATCGTCTGCTAAGTATCCTGTCGCTTCTCTCATCGAAATCTCCGTATGTGTTTGAGTCACTGAACGTCACGTACCAATCCTCGTTTGAGTCAAACATCTTTTAGCTTCCTCTCAAGACACTTCTGTCCGTATTCGATACACGAAGTCACGGAATGTTTCTCCTTCATTAGCCGAAGCACGGGAGCATGCTGGACAGACTGCATTCGACAGAAACGAGAACCACCCTTGAACCACGCTATCCGTGTAATTTTTGTTACACAAATCACAAAGGACTTGATCGCCCGCCTCGATATGAACAACTCCGATGAATGGTTTCTTCTCAGTCGACTCCGGTTCCTTAAGTGGCTCATGTATTACATCACATTCAAGATCAACCACAGTGAACCCAAGCGCACGCAACGTATCGATCAAATCCTTTTTATCATCCATGCTCAATCCTCCGGTTCGTTTGCCACACTATGCACGTCGATACCCAAATCAGCCTTGCCACGCAGATACGTTTGCACCTTCCTCTGCGTATCCTCATGCAGCATTGTCATGTTCTCCATCGTCTGAGCGAGGGCTAACATGATCTGCGCTGCTTGATCGCCCTGCTTACTCACTTCTACAACCTGCTCGTACATCATCGTCAAGACATACGCGATGTTGTCAGGGATTTGCCGCTTCTGCAATTCCCGTTGAAACTCATTAAATCCCATCACGCTCATGTTACTTCTCCTTTGCGTTTTGTAACGTTACTGCACCGTGAAACTCGACATAGTTGTCCTGCTTTTGCATCTGCCAAGGCAGACCAATATCAACGTGGTTTGCGACAGCCCAACCTAAGTTGCTGGAATAGAACAGGATGATCGTATTCGTCGGTAGATGCTTCAACAACCGAGGAAACACATACGACTCGGCAGCGTGTGTGATATGAGACTTAACTGGCACTACACATCTCCTTTGTTTGACTCAAACATTCTGACGGTGAACACGTTCTTCTCAACGTCAAACTCCGTCACGCGAACAAAAACCTCCTTGTCTCCATCACAAATGAAACGAACCGTTGTTTCTTCCGGCTTGTCAGTCATGATACGCAGGAACATCATCAAGAATTGTCTCGCTTTCATCCCCTTCCTCCCTTTATTGCCCGCAACTTTGTGGAACGTTCACCGATACGAAACTGTATCCTGAGCGCACTGGCGATCGCAGCGACACTGCTGTATCTTGGCTGCCTCGTCACGCCACCAAACCAACTGTACAACGTCCCAACACTCACACCGGAGTCATTCGACAATCGCTTGAGCACCGTGCCGAACTTGATGCCCTTAGCATCACTCTCGAATTGCACCGCTGTACGCAGCAAATCGATTACAGGGTCTTTGTCCTTGAACAGATACGTCTTGTACACTTCATCCTCCTTGGTTAAACAAATCTTGAAGCAAACCGTGCTCGGCCTGCAACTCTGCCATCTTGAACGCTCTTTTATCCACAGCGTCTAACGCACGATCCAACCTCTCCAACTCCTTACCAAGCATGTCACCATGCTCACGAAACTTACGCACAACCTTGTCCATCTCCTGTTCGTACTCAATCTTCTGACTGGCATGGTAATCAAATGCCAATAGCATACGTCTGGCGCGCACCTGTTCGATGCGCGCTTCCAGTTCTGCCCGGTTGAAATCCTTAATCGTCGGTTTCAGGACCAATGGCACTATGCAGGCTCCCCGACAAGAGCCCCTGCGCGTGTTGCCGTTATCACGAACGAAGTCCAATTAGAGTACAACACGTTAATCTTCTCAGTCACTTCATCCATCGTGACGTTCTTATCCTGAAACGCCACTTCCATATGATCCGGCAGGTTCACAGTCACCATAACATTGTACAGTATTGGCATGTCACTTCACTCCCGTACAGGTTTCGCTGTTCACGTTACTTCTCCACGATTGAAAGCCGCACCATCGGCTTTGTGGGCAACTTGGATGCACCGATCAACTCTTTCGTCACATGCTCGGGCACCTTGTAATTCGACACCAACAATGCTTTTGCCAACGCCGCCTCATTGAACCGCTTGACCGGCTCACTCACCGTTGCGCGTATCTCAAAATGAGGGCTCTCTCCGCATGTATGCCTGCCCAAATGCTTCGGCGGCTCATACACACCCTCTTTCTCCATTCGCTCCCAAGACTTCTCAGCCTTGCCCTTTGAATAACTCTGTATTTCATCCCATACGTACGCTTCGAGAATACTCCTACCCGTATTGTGCTTGGCATCGGGATGCTTCCTCATAATTTCAAACACCACCTTTGCCATCTCGTTCTGCACTTGAGCCGCTAGGCCCAACACTTCATTCTGTGTCATCACTTCTCTCCCTTGTTTGACTTAAACATCTAACAGTTCAAGAGCCTCTTCAAGCAACGCCTCGTTGTGCTTCTGATGTGTTGCAACGAACGTCGCTCCAATGAGGAACGATGTTCGCATTGCATCCACAACCTCCTTAGGCAACCTCGTCAACAGCAACTCATGCACGGTTTCGTTCCATGCTTCTTCTAGTGTACGCGATTGATATCGCTGCGTCAACACGATAATATCAGCCACCTGCCTGCTCCTTGTCCTTGTCCTTATGCTCCGCGAGCGCAAAGTTCTCATCATTGAGCTTGTTGATGCGATCCAGCAGCGCGACATTGCCAGCGTTCGCGTCGCACAGTGCAGCATGAAGACGCCCGATCACATTTTCGTTCCGCTGACTGTTCATCATCGCCAACTGCGTCCTGTTTCTCGCACCAGTCTTCTCGTAGATCAAATGCAGCATCATCTTCACTGTGCCTTCCGTTATCCCGAGCCTTTGGGCTATCGCCTTGTTCGTATCCCCACTCATAATCTCGCGCAGAATATCCTTCTGCCGTGGCGTGAACTTCACAATTTTCCTCCCATTCGGATATACAGTTTCTCGGTTGCTGCATACAGGTCTTTGTTCATCTTGTTGTACCCTGCGATTTCGTACTTCATTTTCTTCTTCGTTTCTTCCATCTGCAAGCGCAACGCCTGCATAACAATCTCAACTTCTTCGTCACTCAGTTCATTGAACTGCGTTTGCATCTAACTGCTCCCTATCCTGTTTGAAGTATTGTAGCGACAGCATGTCCAGATCGAACGTGCCATTGAGATGCATCATCACCACACCCTTGTTTGACTCAAACGCCACAGGGTCCGCGAAGTCTGGCCGCTCAATACACGCGGCATTCAACGCACGCTTCAGCTTCTCAGCATCGAATTTCGGAGGTACGATTTGATGCACGGCTTTACACAGCTTCTTGACCGCTGTTTCCCTTGCACGGCTACTTTTCGCTTGCGCCACAATGTCAGCGAACAATTGCAGTCTCTTGATTGCATCTTCCATATCGCAACTCCGCTCTTGTGATAAACAAGGTATCACACCTTTCGATTGCTATCAATAGATATATACTGTTATCCACAACAAAAAGGGAGGGCAGATTTCTCTGCCCTCCCTTCCTTGTTTGACTCAAACAAACCTACGCAGGCTTCACTTTCAGTTTCACCCCAATGGCGTTCATCACACCTTCGAGTGCCTCTTTCATCTTCGGTGTTACTTCGCCTTCCAGCTTACCCAAGGCTTGCACCATCGTGTGCGAGAGGCTCACGATTGCCGTCTCGGGGTCCACAGGCTTTGGCGCGCTTCCAACTGTGGTACCGCGCGTGTTGCTCCCGCGATGAACGGGTGCGTCATGCGCGTCACCAGCGAGGGCACGAACCGCCGTGAATGAAGGCTTCACAGCCAATTGTTCATCCTTACCCTTGCCTTTCTGTGAGGCATTCTCGTTCAGCAGGATATCATCCGAACCGAAAACTTCCTTGACCTTGGGTCCGCTGATCCTGAGTGTACCGGACTTCACGTCAAATTCGGCCTTCGCCTTCGCCAGAATGATCCCTTCCGCCGCTTGCGCACAAGCCTTCATGGTCGTGGCGAAGTTTGCGCGGAACGTATTCTTGCGCTGATAATCCTCTGACTTCGTGTCTTCACCAGCGGCAGGAAAGTATTTCGCAACAGCCTTGGCTGTAACGACACGCTCAATCTTCTTGTCACCATCCATGACGGTGCTGATTTCGCGGAAACCAAGAGCCAATCCAATCTGTTTGCTCAACGTTTCCATTTGCTTGCGATCACCAGAGAACGCCGCCGCAAGCTTGATCGTTGGGTCCGCCTGCGCAGCCTTCACAATCCCAAGCGTCATCAGGCTCATGGCTTCATACTTCTTGCCATTCGCCTGCACCAGCATGTCAAGACCCTTCGCCTGCTCATTGAGCGAACGGTCAAGAATGCCAATAACTTTGGGGCCAACATCAAGGCTCAATGCCTTTGCGTTGATCTTCGGAACAATCTCAAGTTCCTGTTTCGTCGCGGGCGCGGCTTGCGTCCCGGTTACTGCTGCTTTCGCCATTTCAATCCTCTTTCGTGTTGCGAGCGGAATGCTCAATCTTGTTTGACTTAAACAAGCATCCCAAACCTAGCACGATATCATGCCCCTTACCATGTGACAAATTGTCGCACCTCTGTCTTTCAACCTCACACAGCATCCTGCCCGCACAGGTTGCAGAATGCGACCTTACACGGTTTCTAGGCCGCAATGCAACCTCGGGTAGCCTGTTCACCTTTTGTTCTCATTTTGAGCGGCGAGAGGATGCACGCTGTAGGTGCATCCTCCCCCACGCTCGCCTATTACCGCAGCATGTGCCGCGTGTTAGGCGTAGGCAAATCAATTCGGCCACAGTTGGCGATACCAAACCGTCACCGGATAGCCTTGAACACCGGCAATGCTACACATGAGATGGAACCTATCCAGCGTTGGCTTTGGTTCCTTTTTGAACGCCGCTGTGAGGGTCGCGTACCTCTCCGCCCCAAACCAATTCACGATATCGGCTATCGCCTTGTCTTCCTTCGCCTTGCCGTCAAGCTTGCCGTAGTCAATCGTCGTATGCATCTCGTTTCCTTTTTTGCCATGCCTTCACGTCTGCAAGCGCCTCACTGGTCGCACTCGTTTCCGTCCCACAAGCCTTGTGGAATTCACTAGGCTTAAAGGCACCATTCTCCGCTTTCAGTTCACGCGCGAGACAATCGGCAACGTGCCGCTTGTCTCGCGCGTTCAAGTCCATGCTGGCGACCGCACGCGCCAAGATAACGTAATCTTTGCGCGTCATGTGTCATCCTCAATCGGTTCATCGCATTGATACCGTTCGTGGATATCAGGGCGCCAACGTTTCATTTTCTCAGTCTCGCACTTGGAACAGGTATAGCAAAGAAAGATCCCATACCCATCGTGTTGCGCGGTTGGATACTCTCCAGAACCGCAGGGACACTCTGTCCTGCGTCCCATCAATACCCTCCCCTTTCGTCGCGATCGGCACAAGCGTCGCACTGGTAGCCCTGCGCGCGATCCGCAGGGGTCAGTACGTTGCGACGCTTGCACGTTGGGCACGACAGGTTTCGGGGGTTTCCCTTACCTGCCGCGCGCAACGCACTGCCGGGGTTAGCGAAGCGAATGGTATGACCGTAGATGTTCTCGTCATCATACCAATCGTCGTCATGATCCCTTGTCATATCACTTCACCTTGACCAAAAGACCATCCTTCAATTCCCCTTGCGCGTACCACTTGTGCGGCTCAGGGAAATGCGGACCTTCCAAATATACAGTGCCATTCTCAGGCAACCATGCGCCTGTAACGTCCGCATTAGGCTGGTAACAGCGAACCTTGGAGCCTGCCGCTAAGGCGCGCTTTAGGTCCGCTTTGGTCTTAAAGTTCCGCTCAGTATAAGCCATATCATTACCTCCCGTATCGGACACGATTGTCCGCATAAGCCGCACCCTAAGGTGCGGCTTAAACTCACAATCTCAGTCAAGAATGTGTGTAGCCATCCTTTTCGATGCCTATCCACATTCCGCACCATTTAACCAAGGCACAATCCATTCCAATTGCGCCGCGTACCGTGCGACGAAAGGCACGAAAAGAGCCTAGCGGGTTTTGTCCGCTAGGCTCTAAACAACGCAGCCACAGTTGAAACAATGCCCTATTCTGGACCCTGTTTAACCGTGGCATATCACCCCTCGCGTGCCTTGCTGCACTTGACGCGACGGAACTCGTTCCAAGCTTCGGAACGCTTCCCCTTGCCGGGGTCCACGTATTCGGCCGACGCCTTGTGGGTCTTCCACATCGCGCCACACTCCGCCACGGGAATGCTTTTCTTCTCTTCGGCCGCGTTGACCGAACCGAGCATCGCGAGCATCGCAAAAGCGGTAAAAAGAGCCTTCATGGTAGTTTCTCCTATTCGGGCAGAATTGCCCGTCATTGCCGCTGTTTAAGTCAAACAGCGGCAATAACTGGCGATTTAACCCACGCAAGGCACCGGGAAGGCAACATAGGTCGCATTCATTTTCCAATGCGGCCGAGCAACCATCCAACGGTTCATTTCGTTAGCGAATTCCAAACACGTCTCTTTTACATCTCCGAATGTCATAACAAGCGACACTCCGAGATCATCGTAAACCGCTACGTTCCATTTCATTTTCGCTCTCCGTTTCATTGCCTCGCGTTTGTGCTCCGCGTTCAAGAGCCTAGCGCGCTAGACCCTTTCGCATCGCTTGCGTGTTCGCGTTTCCGTGTTGCCTAGGATGTTCCACAGTAAACGGAACGGAATAGGCGGCGTTGCGCGCGAAGCACAAACGGGAGGCAATGAATTTTAGGTACTCCCAACGTGACACTTGCAGAAGCGCGGACCCTCCTAAGAGGCACCCCACAGTAATTCACGCCTTTTCCCTTTCAAAATGCAGTCACGGTCTTAGCGTGATTGTCTGCACCGATGGCCGTTACCTTAGGCCGGAACATGGGCGCGTGTCGCGTTCACCATGCCTCTAAGGGCTCTACCAGTTGCGGCCCTAGCCGCTTGCGCGTCGCGCGTCCCAAGTCCCGTTCCAAACCTCCAAATCAATTTCCAAATCAAATGATATCACTTCCCACTTACCGCGCAAGCAATTTTTACAAGTCAACTTAGCCTGTGGATAACTTGTTTGACTCAAACTGAGAATAACCCCCAAAAGAACAAAACGCGAAAACGCCGCTGAGCCGCTTTGCGCACATGTCCGCTACATGACCAGCGCACAAAATCCAACGCACCCTTAGCCTTCCCTACGCGAATGCGCCATATCCAAATGAGCCCAAAGCGAGAACACGTTATGGAATATTAGCCCTCATTTCGGTATTACATAAATACAATCATACCTCTCATTTGTGTATTACATTTAATCCATTTCGCCCTGGCATTTCGCTAATTCAGGTATTACATTTAATCCTCTCGCTCTCTAATTCCGGTATTACATTAAAGCGCATGCACATTGTAAGGTTGCATCGCGCGAAGCGCACGAAAGCACCCTTACAATACAACCATAATACACCTCACAACCTCACCGATACCATTCATAATCCTACAACCCTTTCCGATCCACGTCCCAAATATTGGTATTACCTAAATTCAATTTACTTGTTTGACTCACACACACTTGGCACGACCCTTGCATGCGCCTGCCCACACACCAGAGGTTGCACCTGCCCACTCACAACCTACGCGCGCGCAACGCGCACATAAGCCATTGATATCGCTGCATAATTCCTCCTCACCAACACCTCCCCCCGTACTCCCCCCAAGATTTAAACCGGGGGTTGTATTCGCCAACCTGCGTCGGGGCGACGAAGGAGCTTCCCTATGACCCGGAATGGCCCGGTGAGGAGCCTTTAGGTAATGTCGGGTTAAATTGTTTGAGTCAAACAGCGTATATCATTGATAGCGTCTTTAGCAGGGGACTTTCGTGCCCCTGCGGGGCGCTTGCGCTTAGGTGGGAGAGGTGGGTGAGGGGAGAATTGATTGAGAAAGGTAGTGCGACAGAATGACGCATGGTAAAATAATAATGTTATCAACTACTTGACAGTTTGACTCAAACATACTATATATAAGGTGTACAGAGCCAGTTCGACTGATCTCACCCGAGGGGAACAGTCGTCGAAATTGACCCCCGTAGACTTCGAGGCCACGTCGCAATATGTGGTTGAGAGTCGCGGGGGTTTTTTCATGCCCGCGTGTAAATACGGTAATTTTTTATTGTTTTGGTGATTATCGGTGTGGGCAGTAATGAATTGGGCGATTTGTGGCTGCGCCACAAATCGCCCGATGGTAATGGCCAGCCCCCCCCCCCGCCTCTTTCTTACTTATGGCTCGGCACTGGTAAGAAAGAAAGATAACACACATTCCATACACTGTCAATAACAAAATTACTGGCACGATATCAACACCAAATTGTTGCCTCGACAGAGGCGACAATTTGGTGTACATTACGCCATCATACGTTGTTTGACTCAAACAGGAGGCAAATCATGTTAGCCGCAGTCAAAGGTGGCATGTTCGAAGCCAACGGAGTCGCAATTCTCGCCACGATCCATACCAATCGGTCAGGTCGTCGTGCTTCTGCATGGCCGTTGAGCCGCAAAGGCCAATTGTACTTCCGGGAGTTGATGTCAAAGCTTACTGGCGCTGCTCCGGGTGTGCAAACGGATAAGAAGCTCGCACGCATCGCCGCAACTGTGGAGTTGGGCGGTGTGCGTCCCATTGAACAGGAAGTTCTTTGCGCCGGGCCGACGACAGCGAACCATGTGAACCTGATCCAGAACAATATTCTGTCATGGTCCACGAAGACGTACAATCCGAACCCGCCTGCGAACCTTGACGGGAACCCACTCGGGACTCGGTGACATGCCGAGGAAGAAAGCTCAACAACATCATGATCGTCCGAAGCTTCCTGCTCCGGGCGATCCATTTGTCACGGCAGACGGTCGGGTAATTCAGCCTGACAGCCTGAAAGATATTGGCTTGCTCGATCCACAACCTCTGGATGTATCGCCTCAGGACTTCCGGGCGACGCGCGCACGTAACATGGATGAATTGGTTGCTGAACCTAAGATGGTTGTGGCTTGTGCGGCTGTCATGACGTTGACCATGCTCGGGATCAGCGATAGAGAGATTTTGGAAGTGCTTCGTATCACGGATGAACAGTTGGTAAGCATCCGCACGCATGCCGTGTACGAAGATTGTTTCAATGCGTGCTACAGTGAGTTGATTAACGCGAACAGTTCATCGTTGCAGGCACGTATCGCGGGTTATGCCCACGGTGCGTTGTCGAACGTTGTATTGCTAGCGGCGACGGCGAAGAAGGACGAGGTACGGTTGAGTGCGAATAGAGATATCCTTGACCGTGCAGGGACGAAGGCTGCGGATCATGCTGACAGAGAGAAGGGCAAGACGTCGAGTCTGCGTATCGCTATCTTGAAAGGCGATACGACTATTGAAGTGAGCAACATCGATGTTTGACTCAAACAAGGAGGATGACAGATGGCCAGAAGGAAGCCGTACGACGAAGGAGAGTCAACCCAAGATGACTCTGGGCAAGACAGTCATGACGAGGCCCATGCCGATGCACGAACTGAAGATCGTCCAGTTGGCTCCGAAGGCTACGAAGTTGTCGAGTCCGGTACCATCATCGACGGCATCTACTATCCCAAGCCCGAAGGACCGGAACACGAAAGAATGACTGCGTGGCTTGTTCCTTCGCAGGCACAGGCTCTCGCAGATGCTGGTGTGAAGCTCAAGGATGCAGACGGTGAGTTGCTCGTAGCGACGCCGCCTGAACCAGCTGACGCAGCTGAAGCGGAAGAGGAACAAGCGTAGACTGAACAGTCCGCGAGCACTGTTCGGTATGCTGCGGCAGGATTGCATCGGCCACCGCCCCCCAAGCCACCGATGTACGTCCTGCCGTTCAACCTTTGGAGGATCATATGGCAATCGTTCCGAATTTGGCAGGGACGTCTCCGTTGGATAAACCGTGGACGACGTTCAATCGTAAGAACGCTGGCGAGCCGAATGGTATTCTTGTGCCTCAGTATGCTGGTGAACTTGTTATGGATACAACGAACAATGTGTTGTGGAAGGCAATGGCACCCACCAGCGATTGTTGGGTTGCGTTGACGTCGTTCTGATGGGTATCGTTGGTAGACCCAAGTCGGCAATTGTTGGCACGCCGAAGGGTTCGGTCAGCCAGAGTGGTAAGACAAATCCTGTGTTGGCAACGATTGCCAATGCACAAGGCAAGCGTACAATGAAGTCGAAGCGAAAGTTGTTTAAGTCAAACAAGAAATAGGAGAGCGGTCCATGCGTCATCGAATTGGTCGTCCCCGTTTCATGCAAAGCTTCGCATCAGGTGGTGCAGGCACGCCATTCGCTTCAACTACAGCAGTTGAGGTTTCGTTTGCTCCTGCGGGGAATATCAGTTCGACCAACGTACAAGCTGCGTTGCAAGAGTTGGACAACGAGAAGGTTGCGAAGGCCGGTGACACGATGACCGGCTTTCTTGTTTTGAATGCCCCTCCTGTTCTCGATCTTCAAGCCGCGACCAAGAAGTATGTGGATGATAAGGTTGCCGCTGGCAGTGGTTACACTGACGAGATGGCAATGGATGCTGTCGCCGCCATGATTAAGAACGGGACGAATATTACATGGGTGTATGATGACGCAACGAACAGTTTGACTCCAACAGTCAACGTCACGAACATGGCAGCAGGTAGTATTAGTTTTGTTCCTGCTGGTAATGTAGGATCGAACAACGTTCAGGCTGCGATACAGGAATTGGATAATGAGAAGGTCGCTAAGGCTGGCGATGCTATGACGGGTCCTCTTTCATTGCCTGCCGATCCTACATTGGCATTGCATGCTGCGACGAAGCAATACACCGATCAACTCAGAACAGATACCGTCAATGGTTTGAATAGTAAGGTCGCTAAGGCTGGCGATACGATGAGCGGCGCGCTTACTATTCAAACACCCGGTTCTGCCAGTAACTCTCCCATTATTTGTATAACGCCTGCATTGAGTGATGGAAATTTCAGTCAGTTATTGTTTGGAAAAGCACTAGTTGCAAATCAAATTGGAATTATTAAATGGGAGCAAGCTGCTGTACCATCATTAGCTTTTCAGATATTGGGTGATGCTTTACCGGGACTTCGTATTAACTCTGGTGGAAGTGTTAATGTACCGACCAACATTCCTTCCACATCTCCGACGACTGGCGCGATCACTGTTGCGGGCGGTGTCGGTATTGGTGGTGCGGTAAATACCGCAGGTAATGTAACTATACAGAAATCTGCACCACGTTTGTCATTTGATGCAACAGACGCTAATGGTCCGTACATTGAAGTGAAGCGCAACAACGTTCTTCGATGGTTCTTCTATCTTGCCGGTGATCCAGAGACAGGTAGCAACGTTGGTAGTGATTTTTATATTCAGAGTTTGAGCGATGCCGGTGCGTCACTGTCTTTTCCTCTTAGGATAGAACGTAAGACTGGTGTTGTTAAGTTGCAGGAGGCAATTCCATCTACCTCTCCCACGACAGGCGCGCTCACCGTCGCAGGCGGCGTTGGGATTGGTGGTGCGTTGAATGTTGGTGGTTCTGGTACGTTTGGTAGTGATGTATTGATACAAACTGGTTCTCACTCACGTTTGGCTTTGTCAAGTGCAGCAGGTCTAGCAAATGTGATAAATGGTAAGAGAGGTAGTCTCACTCGATGGGAAGTGGTCCTTGGTAATGGAGCGTCAGAGAGCGGTGGCAATGCTGGAACTGATTTTGAATTGTACGGTTTGAATGATGCAGGTGGATCAATAATACCTGCTCTTGATATTCTTCGTGCTTCTGGAACTGTAAGAGGCAAAGCAACAACACCGTCTTCGTCATCAACTACAGGTGCTATGATCGTTGCAGGCGGTCTCGGTGTCGCGGGCAACATCTACTCCGGTGCGATGATCCATTCGCCCGCAGGTATCACCGTGTCACCGTCGTTGCCTGACACGAACCATGCGATGGTATTCGATGCTGGTTTAAATGGTCCGTTCATTTCAGGCTTTCAAGGAGTTGCTTTAGGTATTCAAACTGTTAAGTATCTAACAATCTCTGGTGGTGGCGAAATGGCTATTGGTACAGGTATTGCCGGATACAAACTTTCAATGACATTTCCGGGTGGTGGGACGCAATACGGCTTTGGTATCAAACAGTCTGCGGATACAACTGTTATTATACAGTTTCTCAATTCAGCAGGCGCTGTGATGGGTAACATCGGATCAACTGCGTCCAACGTAACCTACAACACGTCATCGGATAAGCGTTTGAAAAAGAACCTGAAGAAGTTTGACTCAAACAAGATCATCGACAAGATCGAAGTATATGATTTTGAATGGAAAGAGACAGGTGAGCGCGATATTGGTGTCATCGCACAGGATGTGTACGAAGTGTACCCACAAGCGATCACGCATGACGAAAGAGACGACAATTGGTTTGTTGACTACAGCAAGTTCGCTCCGTTGATGCTGCAAGAACTGAAATCACTACGCAGTCGTGTGAAACGTCTTGAACGATAGGAGAATGAGATGCCTTTGATCCCGTGGCGCTTCCAGTGCGATTTGACCATTGACGAGACCGGTGCTGCACCGAAAGTGACTGATCCCAATCCATTCGTGACGGTGTTCGTCGCGGAAGTGTACACTCGTGACTCGACAGGGAAGAAAGTGTTGAACAAAGAGACAAGTCTTCCCATTCAGGTGAAGGCTGCGAACCTTGAGGAGTTCCTTGTGGCGTCCACGTTGGACATTGATCTTCAGAAGTACCCGCGTGAGAAGTTACCGACTCCGAGTGTAGTGGAGCAACCCGCAGAGGAAGAGGAACATTTTGACAGTCCGCCGAAGAGAGGTAAGAGATGACCCGTCCGCAGGCAATTGCTATCATTCAGTACATCAGTCGGGCACATGGTATCATACCGACTACTGGTGCTGAGTGGGACATGATCCGTCCCGGTCTGGAGATACTTGAACGTGCTGCCAATGGACGGACAGAGTTGAAAGAGGCGAAACCTGAACCGACTGAGGTAAAGCAAGAAGCCTCATGACACGCGAACGAGCAGCACGGGTTTGGATATTCGTGCTGCTCATTGCGGTTCTTTACTGGTTGGTATACATCGGCGCAGTATAGGAGGAAACGATGGGTGCGAACATTTGGTTCTGGATTATCTATGTCTTCACACTGGTCTTTGGTGTGTGGGGCATCAATCCGTGGCGACCGTCAGGACAACCGTGGGCACCGTTTGGTTCGTGGTTCATCCTGTTCATCCTTGTCGGTATCCTTGGCATTTCGGTGTTCGGTTCTCCTATCCGCTAGTTTGAGTCAAACATGACAACTGTTTACAATCTCCGTGAAGACTCTGTGCAGTTCGGGTTCAACCGATCACGGCACAAGCTTCAGATCATGGGTGGGGGCTTTGGTAATGGAAAGACGACAGCACTCGCGATCAAAGCCCTCCAACTCGTATCCGACTATCCGGGGTGCGTCGGTCTACTTGGCCGCGCCACATATCCCAAACTCAGAGGTACTTTACAAAGAGTCTTCTTCGATTGGTGTCCGAAAGATTGGATATCCCGGATGCCTACAAAGGACGATAATACATGCCATTTCAAAAACAAATCAAAGGTTGACTTCAGATACATCAATCAACGCGGACGTCAACAGGCTGACGGGCAAACAACGAGCAACCTGCTTAGCGCGTCATATGATTGGCTTGGCATCGATCAAGTCGAAGACCCTGAAATTACACACAAGGATATACTTGATCTTCTTGGCCGTCTGCGTGGTAATACGCCATATCGCCCGACAAGTGAAGATGATCCGTCGATGCCCAACACAGGGCCGCGATGGATGATGTTGACTTGCAACCCTACAGCGAATTGGGTCTTCAAGGAACTCATTCATCCGTACATGATCTATCGTGATCGTGGGATTAAGGTGCCGACGTTGCCAGTCGATCCTATAACTGGTGAGTGTATCATTGATCTATGGGAAGGATCAACGTACACGAACAAGGATAACCTTGAGCCTGACTACATCAGCACGCTTGAAGCGATGTATCATGGTCAGATGCGTGAAAGGTTTCTGCTCGGTGGTTGGGCTGCGTTCGAAGGCCTTGTGCATCCTGAGTTTGATATTCGTGTGCATGGTCTGACGAGGCAAGAAGCTTTGGATTACATTGGGGAGAGTTTGACGCGCCATGTTAGGGTCCGGCTTGTTGAAGGTTATGATTTTGGTCTGTCTGCTCCTACTGTTTATATGCTTGGCTTTGTAGACGAGTATGGTCGTGTCATTATCATCGATGGCTTCTATAAGCCGAATTTGAACTATACTGAGCATTTGAATGAAGTGGAAAAGATCAGGCAACGGTACTTGACCAGCTTCAATGCTCGGTTGCGTTTGGACGATCCGATCAATGCCGATCCGTCGATCTATAAGCAACAGGTGGTGAAGAACCACGGTGAGATTGGTGAGACGATTGCGACGTTGCTGGAAGGTCTTGGAATGGATATCAGGCCCGCGATGAACGATGTTGTACCCGGTATCGCGAAGGTCAATGCGTATCTGGCGGATCGTGTTGGTCTGCCGCACCTGACCGATCCTGACAGGGTAGCAGGTCCGATGCTGTACGTTGTTGATGATCTGTCATGGTTTCAGGACGAGATATCGAACTATTACTGGAAGCGTGACAGTCAAGGCCGCTTGCAAGAGGCGCCACAGGAACACAACGATCACGCGATGAACACGATGAAATACATGCTCGCGTTTCTCCCACAGCCGAGCGAAGTCAAGCCACCGATCCCGATCAGTCAGAAGCCGTGGATGCAGTGGAGAGAAGTCGAAGCTAACGAACGCACGTTCTGATACGGTACGTGTGTGAGTCAAACAAGGATTTGAACAATGTCTGACACTGGCAATCTGACCGACGATCCGCTTGACACGACGGATATCTTTGAAGCCGGACAAGAGAACCAAGAAGAACCTGAAGGTCCGCAGCCTCTATTCCGTGTGTATGAAGAGAGCAAGATTGTCGTAGGCAAGGCAGTTGGTCCTGCGTGGAAGAAGCGATACGACTCAGCAATTACCACGTATGAGCAAATCCATTTGGTGTGGGAAGAAGTGTTTCGGTATTACAACAACCATCAGGTCAAGGCTCAGCAGTCACCGATGGGTGTGTTCAAGCGTGGTGACAGCACCGAGAATATTATCTATTCCAATATCAACGTGATGCTCCCTGCCACGTACAGCAAAGACCCTCACTTTACTTGCTCAACGACAGATGCAGGCGACGAGAAGTTCTGTGAAGCATTGCAGGACGTTATCAACACGCTTGTCCGGCGTAAGGATAAGCTCGGTGCGAAGCAGAAGATCAAACGCGCCGCTGGTTTTGCGCTGCTCACGAACTTTGGTGTCTTGAAGTTTGATTGGACACGGAAGGATGATAGTCGTGAGATGGCGCAGCAAGAGATGTCCCGGATCATGGAGGCGATGGCTCGAACCAAAAAGCAAGAAGAACTCGACATGCTTTACGGTCAACTAGAGGCTCTAGAGCACAATATGGAAGTGCGGAAGCCTTCTGGTCCGGGACTGCATAACATATTACCGCAGAATTTGGTTATCGATCCGAATGCGGAACAGTCAGATGCGATGGACGCAGGATGGATGATTGAACGTACCATGCTCGCAACGAACTACTTGAACGCTCAGTTCACGAAGCCTGAGCCTGATAGTGAAGGTACGGCAAGTGCATCGCGCGTTCTTGTGTATAAGCCTACGCACAAAGCTGTGTTCGCTCCGGGTGAGGGTGAGCGTGATGACGGACTCGGAATAGTGATGAAGGCGATTGACTCAAACGCCGCTGTGACTGCGCACACGGAAGACGAACGCACTGCGTATCTTGAGATGTACTATACGGAGTGTTTCTATGTGTGGGATCGTGCCACGTCGAGGGTGATGTTATTTGCTGGTGATGATTGGGTCTGGCCTCTGTGGGTATGGGATGCCAAAGACTTGATGAACATCAGTCGGTTCTTCCCGTACTACATTATTGGTTATGGGTTTAGCACTGGTGGCACCGTAACCGTGGGCGAAACCGCATACGTGCTCGATCAGCAAGATGAAATCAATCAGATCAACCGGCAGATTGCGAAGATACGCAAAACTATTTTCAACTATTTCTATTACAACTCGAACAAGATCAATAAGGATGACGCGGAGAAGTTCTTAAAGGCGCTTATGGACCCATCAGATGATGGCGAGCATTTCCTCGCTGTGAAAGCTGGCGAACATAAAATTGCGGACCTTATCGAGTCCGTGAAGCCTCCTGCGATCGATTACGAAGCCTTGTTTGCCAAAGACCCAATCAGACAGACAATGGATAGGATGACGAACACGAACGAGGCGCTTCGTGGCACGCAATTCAAAGCGTACACGAATGAAAGCGCAGTCGAGAGTTATCAAGAAAGTATGCGGCTCAGTATCGGATCGAAAGTGGATGTGATCGAAGACACTGTTGCTGATTTGGCAATTTCAATTGCAGAGATGTGCGTGCAGCATTTGGATATGGATCAGGTCAAAGGCTTGATCGGTGAGGCAAAAGCCGCTGCGTGGAAGGAGATGAGTCTTGAGATATTCAATTCACAGTACACATTGCAATTGGTTGCTGGATCAATGGAGAAACCGAATAGTGTATTCAAGAAACGCGAAGCTATTCAGGCAGCACAAGCTATCGGTCAGTTTGCACAGGCCGCGCCGGGATCAACGCTTTGGATCATGCTCGACCTGTTTCAGCAGGCGTTTACGGATATCACGATCAAGCCAGAACAATTCGATTTGATGCGCAAGGAAATTGCAGCATCGATGCAGCAAGGCGTGAGTACAGGTGCTCAGGTTGGGGGTGCCGCACCGTCCGGTGGTGCTCCCGATCCAAATGCCCCTCCGGCGCAACCCGGAGGGGCAGGCGGATCACAAATAGAGCAGATACTCATGGCCTTGCCGCCTG
>Ga0105340_1000103_pt1 | contig 41156 bp, 41 predicted proteins | sample EasRivMeERMLT700_FD_89676 | JGI IMG/M metagenome (GOLD analysis project Ga0105340, IMG submission 89676) | Soil microbial communities from meander-bound floodplain in the East River, Colorado, USA - East River MetaG ERMLT700 | ecosystem: Environmental > Terrestrial > Soil > Floodplain | place...
CCCTTGGAGCCGCGCGCCATCATGCGCACGCCCGGCATGCCGTGCGCCCACAGCTCGACCTGGAAGCCTGCCGGCACCCTGATCTTGTCGAGCGGGATCTCGGAGGGCAGCGTCACCGTGTTCCTCCCTGCGTGCCCCGACAGGTTCGGGTTCTTCATTCGTTCGGGGTGGTAGCCGCCCTTCGCTGTCCGCGCCTTGACCTCCTTGTCGCTGGGCGGCTTGGTCTGGGGGCCGACCATCTGTTGTGCGAGCACGTAACCCGCAGTCAACGCGAGCGCGCCGAACGCGAGCGTCTTGACGATCGGGGTGCGCAAGAAGCGTGAAAGCAGTGTGCGCATTGTTTTTCTCCTCCTAATAGGGTTGGAACAGGAGCATTGCCCGAAAGATGTCGCGGGCGTGACTATGATACACACCGGCGGCGGTGGGTAAAGGGGTGCCCGCTGCTACAATCCGGGCATCATGATTGAACTCAACGAGCGGATCGTGGTGTCCGCGGCGCCGCGTGCGGTGTGGGGCGTGTTGTCGGATCCGCGCACCGTGGTCGAATGCGTGTCCGGGGCAACGTTGGGAGAACGGCAGGAAGACGGGTCGTACGACGCGACCCTGATCGTCAAGTTCGGGCCCACCAAGGTCAAGTTTGAAGCGCGTTTCACGCTTGAGCTCGATCCCGCAACGATGTCGGGAGTCGTCGTTTCCAGAGGCAAGGACAGCATCGGGGGAACCCGGGTGCAGGCAAGGATGAACTTCAGCGTCGTGGAACAGGCCGATCCGCCGGGCTCGGTGATCCCGATCACCTCCGAGGTCGAGATCTCCGGCCGCCTTGCCTCGCTCATCGAGACCGGCGCGAAGCTGGTGGTGAAGCGCATGGTGGGCGATTTCAGCGGGCGGCTGGCCGAGCGCTGCACCGCCGCGGCATAGTCTACCTATTGAACTTGCGCCCCGCCCGCGGAGCCGTCATTCCCGCGAAGGCGGGAATCTAGTAACTTCCCGTTTCCACTCGAGAGGTGATCATGAAGGTCTACCAGAGGCTGGCGAATAATTTCAAGGCGGAAGGTGTCACGCACATGTTCGGCATCATGGGCGACGCGAACATGTACTGGATGCACGAGCTCGACAAGCTGGGCGGCGTGAAGATGCTGGAAGTCCGCCACGAGGGCGCCGGGATGGGGATGGCCGACGGCTGGGCGCGCGCAACGCGCACTGTGGGCGTCGCCACCACGACCTGCGGCCCGGGCGTGTCGCAGCTGGCGACCGCGTTCCTCACGGCCTCGCGCGCGGAATCGCCGATCGTTGCGTTCTGCGGCGAGCATCCGACGAACGACCAGGACTATAACCAGCACCTTGATAACGCGCGCTTCGCCGCCGGGTGCGAGGCCGGTTACGTCCGGCTGAACACGCCGGATGACGCGGACGACGCCGTGCGCAAGGCCTTCTACATGGCGAAGATGGAGTCGCGTCCCGTCATGTTGAGCGCCCCGATGGACATCCAGCAGAAGACCTTCGAGAACGACGACGAGCCCTACAAGCCGTCCTCCACCCTGATTCCGTCGCGGGTGGTGCGCCCGGATCTCGAGGCGCTCAGGCAAGCAGCGGATATTGTCGCCGGGAGCAAGCATCCCGTCATACTCGTGGGCCGCGGCGCGCGCTGGTCCGGCGCAGGCGAGGCGGTGTTGAGGCTCGCGAAGCGCACCGGCGCGCTCGTCGCCACCACCCTCATGGCGAAGACCTGGCTCTCAGAGGACGAGTATCACGCGGGCATTTCGGGGACCTACGGCACGCGCATGGCGATGAAGCTGTTCGAGGAGGCCGATTGCGTCGTCGCCATCGGCGCCAGCATGAACCGCTACACCATCGAGCACGGCTACCTGTACCCCAAGGCGCGCTACGTGCAGATCGATTCCAAGCCGCACGTCGTCATGGCCGGCGGCCGCTCAGCCGACTGCTACATCCAGGCGGACGCGAAAGCCGGCGTAGAAGGGCTCGACAAGCTGCTGGAAGAGCGGTCGTTCAAGAACGTCGGCTTCCGCACCCCCGACGTCCGCAAGCAGCTCGCCGGCCAGTACGAGGACCGCAAGGAGTATCCGATCGACCCGGGCACCGTCGATCCACGGGACGTGATCCGTACCCTGGAGGACACCGTGCCCACGAGCATCAGCCTCTTCACGGGCAGCGGCGCGACCGCGGGCTTCTCGAACATCATGTTCAGCCGCCAGCGCCCACTCGTGCTGCCGAGCCACTTCTTCGGATGCATCGGGCAGATGATGCCCGCCGCGATGGGTGCGGTGGTCGCCACCGGCAACAAGCCTGCGATGCTGGTCGACGGCGACGCGAGCGTCATGATGCACCTGGCGGAGTTCGAGACCATGGTCCGCTACAACATGCCGCTCCTGATCGTCGTGATGAACAACGAGGCGCTGGGCTCGGAGTACTACAAGCTCGACGCGCACAAGATGAAATCCGAGCTTGCGACGATCTCCACGCCGGACCTGGGCGCGGTGGCCAAGGCTTTTGGCGGAAAAGGAAAGCTCGCGCGCAGCGCCGAGGACGTGAAGAGCGCCGCGGCCGAGTGGGTCGCCAAGCCGGGCCCGATGATCATTGATGCGCGGATCGCGCGCAGCGTCATCACGCTGCCGTATCGCCGCATCCACTACGGCCAGGACGAATAACCAGCCTTATTCTGCTTTGGCGGCGACGGTGAGGCCGCGGACGTTGTTCTTCTCGATCGTCCGCGCGACCAGACCGGATGCCTTGATGTCCTCGACGAATTCGCGCAGGTATTTCGCGCCGATCAGGCGGCCTTTGGGGATCCCGATCGCCTGCTGGACCGCGGTGAATCGGCCGTAGATGATGCGCGAGCCGGGAAGCTGGTCGTGGTCCTTGACGAGCCGGGGCCGCAGACCGGCGAGAGCCTCGAGCTTCTCCCCGACGAAGAGCTTGAATGCCGCGTCGCCGCCCTTGGTGCGCATCAGCTTGGCGTTCTTGAGTGTGCGGGTCAGGTAGAGCTCGTAGGCGCTCTTCTCCGGGACCGCGATGCGCACCCCTTCGCGGTCGACATCCGGAATTTCGCGCAGTTGCGAGCCGGGCGGCACCAGGTAGGTCGCCTCGATCTCCACGTAGGCCGGGGTGAAATCGATTTCCTTTGCGCGCTGCGGCTCGGCGCCGAGAAACCCCACGTCCCACGCGCCGAACGTCGCGGCGTCGGCCAGCTCGCCGGGGGTCGGATAACCGATGATCTCGACCGGAACACCCAGCCGGCGCCCCAGCTCGCGTCCCAGATCGACTGCGATGCCCCGGGCCTCTCCCGTGTTGGGGTCCTTCGAAGTGAGCAGAAAGTTTCCGAGATTGATGCCGACCCGCAGCATGCCCGTCGGTGCGATCGCGGCGCGTGCGGCTGGAGTGACGTCAGTGGTGCCTGCGCTCATGCATTGCCCTCAAATCGAGAAGGGTGGAGAGTATCACGTGAAAAATGGGGACGCACACAATTTTCAGCTATGTGAAAATTGTGTGCGTCCCCATTTTTCCCATGCGTTGACGCCGCACGGCGGCGGTCGCTAGACTGCCTGCACTTTTTCGATTCCGCAACCAGGACATTCCACATGGCGGTCAAGCTCAAGCTCAAGGACACCCGCGACAAGAAGCATCGCAAATTGACGCGCAGCGACGTGCACAAGGCGGCAAGGCGCTACAAGAACTGGGGCCGTTGGGGCAAGGACGACGAGATCGGCACGCTCAATTTCACCACTGCCGCGGATATTGTCTCGGCGGCGCGCCTCGTGCGCAAGGGCAAGGTCATCTCGCTCGCGTTGAATTACGACCAGCACGGACCCCAGGGCGGCAAGACGAAGTATCCCGCGCTCGGCCGCTTCAACCCCTTGCACCTCATGCTGCGCACCGGCACCGACGCCTATTCCGGCGTACTCGATCACCGCAAGATCCGCGGCACCGACGACATCATCATCATGCCGCTCCAGTGCGGCACGCAGTGGGACGGGCTCGGCCACATCCTGTATTACGACCACATGTGGAACGGCTACGACTGCCGCAACGTCACCACCAGCGGCGCGCAGAAGGGCGGCATCGAGAAGACCCGGGAGAAGATGGTCGGGCGCGGCGTGCTGCTCGATGTGTCGCGGGCCATGGGCAGGAAGTGGCTGCCCGACGGTTTTGCCATCACCGGCGAGATCCTCGATTTCACCGAGAAGAAGCAGGGCGTGCGGACGCGGCGCGGCGACTACCTCCTGGTGCGCACCGGTCATGTCGAGCGCTGCCTGGCGGCAAAGAGCTGGGATGGGTACTCGGGGGGTGATGCGCCGGGACTCGCGTTCGAGACTGTGGACTGGATCCACAAGCGCGAGATCGCGGGCATCGCCACCGACACCTGGGGCGTGGAGGTGCGGCCGAACGAGACCGAGGACACCAACCAGCCCTGGCACTGGATCACGATCCCGATCATGGGCCTCACCGTGGGCGAGATCTTCCACCTGGGTGATCTCGCCAGGGATTGCGCGGAGGACAAGCGCTACGAGTTCCTGTTCGTCGCGCCGGCGCTGCCGATCACCGGGGCGGTGGGCTCGCCGGCGAATCCGTTGGCGATAAAGTAAGTCACTCAAACCAGGAAAGGACAGGCATGAAAAGCGCGAAGAGTCGCGGCACCCGGAAGGCCTCGCGCACCCGGAAAGTCCCGACATACGACTTGCACAACCACGTCATTCCAGAGAACGTCGTACAGGCGATCGAGCGCAACCCCGAGCGCTACGGGACGCGAATCGAGGTGCGGGACGGCAAGCGCTATTTCGACGCCCACGGACGCCAGGCGCCGCTGCTGCCCGAGTTCTACGACGCTGAAGCGAAGGTCGCCTGGATGGATCGCATTGGGATGGACGTCGCGGTGATCTCGGCTGCACCCCCGATCTATTTCTACTGGCTCAAGCCCGACGCCGCGGCGGAGATCGTCCGGCTCGCGAACGACGGCATCGCGCAGATGGTGGCGAAATTCCCGGACCGGCTGCGCGGCATGGCGCACCTTCCCATGCAGGACCCGGACGCCGCGCTCGCGGAGCTGGAGCGGGTGGTGCGGGACTACCGGTTCAAGGGAGTCGAGATCGCGACCTCGATCGAGGGGCTGCCCCTCGCCGACAAGAAATTCCGCAAGGTGCTGAAGGCGATCGAGCAGCTCGGTCTGTTCATCTTTACGCACCCCTACCGGTGCCTGGCGCAGGGGGGGATGGACAGCTACTACCTGGGCAACTTCATCGGGTTCCCGCTCGATACCACGATGATGGTGGCCCACCTCATGTTCAGCGGCGCGCTCGATGAACTCAAGAAGCTGCGCTTCCTGCTCGCGCACGGCGGAGGCTTCATCCCGTACCAGATCGGCCGTCTCGTGCACGGGCACGACGTGCGCCCCGAGCCGAAGGTAAACAACGCGAGCTCGCCGCGCGACCTCTTCAAGCGCCTCTACTTCGATTGCCTCACGCACGAGCCGCGTTCCACGCGCTACCTGATCAATATGGCGGGGGCGAACCACATCGTCATCGGCACCGACAACCCGTTCGACATGGCGCCCAAGGGCGACGCGCGGCAGGTGGGACAGGTCGACGCAATTCCCGGGTTGACGCCCGCCGAGCGCGAATGGATCTGCTCAAGGACGGCGAAGTCGCTGCTGGGCGAGAAGTGACGAAGTGACGTAGTGACGCGGTGCGGAGCGATCACACGAAGGACACTCCATGGCTGAGCTCAAGGCGGTCAATCTCGACAGCATCACCGAAGGCATTCGGAACGCCACCCGGCCGGTGCAGATCCTGTGGCAGGCGGACGACACGCTTGCCTTTGTCGCGCGCGGCCGCGAGCACCGCAGCGAGTTCCACGCCGACCCTTCCGATGAAGTGATGTACATGATCAAGGGGGACATGAACCTGCACTACCGCACGCCGGACGGGGAGGAGAAGGTCGCGGTGATCCGCGAGGGCGAGATCATCTATTGCCCGGCGGGGGTCCCGCACTCCCCGCGATTCGCGCCCGACGCGTTCGTGCTCGTTCTCGAGCGCAAGCGCCGCGCCGGCGAGCACGACCGTTTCACCTGGTTCTGCGCGGGCTGCGGGGCCGTGCTCTACGAAACCATCAGGCACGTGTCCGATTACAACACGGACCCGGTGTCGCGCGCCTACGAGGAATTCTACGGCTCGCAGAAGAGCCGCGCGTGCGCGAAGTGCGGGCACGTCACCCCACGCCCGCCGGCCAAGTAAGCCTGCGCCCTTCGTCATTCCCGCGGAGGCGGGAATCCAGGCTCACCTTGCGGCGAAGATGCGCTTGAGGCGCGCCACAACGGAGTGCGGGCTGGTCAGCACCTTGCGCCCGGCAGTAGCCGGTATGCCGGTCGCGGCGCGCGCCATCGAGAACTGCCCGAGCACCAGCGCATCGCAGGGGCCGATCTCGGCCGCTGCCGCGGCGATCAACTGGTCGTGCTCGGCTGCGCGCCCTTTCTGGAGCGCGGCGATGGCAGCGGGAATGGTGCGGGTCTTCAGCCTGAGCTGGATCCCGCGGCTCGCGGCGTCGATCGCCGTGCCGAACGCCGAGCAGGTGAAGAGAACGGCGTCCGCGCCGCAGCTCTCGCAATAGCGCGCCATCGCGATGAAGCGTTCGACGATCGCGGGCGTGATGCTGCCGGCGGCCGTCAGGTCCGCGGGCAGCGAGTCATCGAGCAGGTGCGTCACGCGCGCCTGCGGCCACAGCTCGCGAAAAACGTAGGCGACCGGCTCGATTGCGACCGGCATCGCGTGGACCAGCGCTATGCGGGGTGCGGACATGGGAGCGCGATTGTAGCGGATTTCGTGGCTGGCCAGCGGTCATGGGTTTGTGGCAATCTAGCATCAGCCAATCGGGACGGACGATCCGATCCGTCCCCGCTCAGGGGGAGCCGCCGCCGTGCGATCCATGCAGATTCCCGTCGTCCTTTTCGCGCTGCTCGGCTGGTGTGTCACGGCGTACGGGCAGGCGTATCCGGCAAAGCCGGTGCGCATTCTCGTCGGATTCGCGCCGGGCGGCGGCACCGACATCATGGCGCGCGCGGTCGGGGCCAAGATGTCCGAATCCCTGAAGCAGCCGTTCGTGGTCGAGAACCGTCCGGGCGCCAACGCCAATCTGGCGGCCAGGCTCGCCGCCGAGGCCCCCGCCGACGGCTATACGATCCTGTTCATGTCGGTCGCGCACATCATGAGCAAGCCGGTGTACAAGAACCTGGGATACGACATCGAGCGCGATTTCGCGCCGATCACCGTGGTGTCGGAGGTGTCGAACGTGTTCGCGGCCCATCCTTCGTTACCGGCGAAATCGGTCAAGGAGCTCATTGCCCTCGCGCGCGCGAAGCCCGGGGAGCTGACCTATGCGACCTCCGGCGTCGCCAGTCCCGAGCACTTCGCCGGCGAGATGTTCAAGATGATGACGAAGACCAACCTGCTGCCGGTTCCCTACAAGGGCGGCGGCCCGATCGCGATCGATCTCATGGCGGGCCACGTCATGACCAGCTTCAGCACTATGCCGCCGATCATTCCCCACGTCCGCGCCGGTCGCGTGAAGGCGCTGGCCGTGACCAAGGACAAGCGCGCGGCGGTGCTGCCGGATGTGCCGACCATCGCGGAGAGCGTTCCCGGTTACGCGATGAGCACCTGGTACGGCGCGGTGGCGCCGTCCCGAACGCCGCGCGAGATTGTCGTGAAGCTCAATCAGGAGATCCTCAAGGCGCTCGCGGATCCGGAAGTGAAGGAGCGCCTGGCGTCGCTCGGTGCCGATATCGTCGCCAGCAGCCCCGAGCAGACCGCGGCGATTTTCAAGGCGGACATCGCGAAGTACACCAAGGTCGCGCAGGCGGCCAACATTCGCGTGGACTGAAACAGGAGATGACCGATGATTGACCGCGCCCGCATGACCCCGGCCGTGCTTGCTCTGGCCCTTGCTTTCCTGCCGGCGGCGACGCTGGCCCAGCCGTTTCCTTCCAAGACCGTGCGAATGATCCTGCCGTTTCCGCCGGGAGGCCCCACGGACCTGCTGGGGCGATCGATCGCCCAGAAGCTGTCGGAGCAGATGGGGCAGCAGGTGCTGCCCGACAACCGGCCCGGTGCGGGCGGCAACGTCGGGATCGAGCTGGCCTCGAAAGCGCCGCCGGACGGCCATACCATTGTGCTGACGTCCTCGGTGTTCGCGCTGGCGCCTGCGCTCTATGCCAAGCTCAACTACCAGCAGAAGGACCTCGCGCCGATTTCGCTGGTGGCCGAGATTCGCAACGTCCTGCTGGTCCACCCCGCGGTGCCGGCCCGATCGGTCAAGGAGCTGGTCGCGCTGGCGCGCAAGAATCCCGGAATGCTCAACTACGGCTCCGGCGGGGTCGGCACCACCACGCACCTCACGCCCGAGCTGATGATGAGCATCACCCAGACCCGCATGACGCACGTGCCCTACAAGGGTTCAGGCCTGGCGTTGATCGGTCTGGTCGGCGGGCACATCGACGTGCTGATCATGGCGGTGCCCGCGGCGGCGGAGCAGGTCAAGGCGGGCAAGGTGCGCGCACTCCTGATCTACGCCACCGAGCGCCATCCCGTGCTGCCCGACGTGCCCTCGGCCAGGGAGGCGGGCGTGGAGGATTACATCGTGCGGTTGTGGTACGGCATCCTTGCGCCGGCGGCGACGCCGGCAAATTTCATCGGCCGGCTCAATGCCGAGATCGTCAAGGCGATCCAGTCGCCCGACCTGCGGAAGCGGCTCGTGGACGGCGGCGTCGAACCGCTCACCAGCACGCCGGAAGAGTTTGCCCGATTCATCGCAGCCGAGACCCCGCGCTACGCCAAGATCGTCAAGGATGCGAACATACCTGCGCAGTGACGCAGTAACAGGACTCCAGGGAGGAATCATGAAAAAGATTGTTGGTATCGTAACGATGGCCGTGCTATCGGCAAGCGCCTCATTTGGCCAGCACGCTGCGGCGCAGCAGTACCCGTCGCGGCCGATACGGGCGATCGTGCCGTTTCCGCCCGTCGGGCCGACCGACGAAGTCGCGCGCCTGGTCGGGCACAAGCTCACCGAGGCGTGGGGGCAGCAGGTGGTGATAGACAACCGCAGCGGCGCCGGCGGCAACATCGGCATGGGGCTCGCCGCGAACGCGCCGGCAGACGGCTACACGATACTGTTCGTGAGCTCGAGCCTGATGGTCAACCCGAGCCTCTACAAGAAGATTCCCTACGACCCGTACAAGAGCTTCATCCCGATCTCGGTTCTTGCCGCCTCGCCCCACGTATTCTTCTCGCACCTGAGCCAGCCGGTGAAGTCCATCGCCGATCTGATCAACGAGGTGAAGAAGGACCCCAAGAAATACAGCATAGCCTCGCCGGGGATCGGCACCGTTCCGCATCTCTCCGCGATCCTGCTGGGCCTCGATGCGAAGCTGGACCTCGTGGTGGTACCCTATGCCGGCGGTGGGCCGTCGCTCCTGGCGGTCGTGGGCAACCAAGTGCCATTCGGCTGCCAGGCGATCCCGCCGGTGACGCCGTACATCAAGGCTGGCAGGGTGCGTGCCCTCGCCCTGACGAGCGACAAGCGTGCGGCGATCGTGCCCGACGTGCCGACCATGGCCGAGCTCGGATTCAAGGGCCACGAGGCGGACACCATCACCGGCATGCTGGTGCCGGCCGGAACCCCGGCCGCGATCGTCAAGAAACTGCACGCCGAGGCGGTGAAGGCCATGATGTCGCCTGACGTGAAGTCACGCATCGCGGAGCAGGGGTTCAGCATCATCGTGAGCTCGCCGCAGGAATTCGCCGAGAAGATCAGACGGGACGTCGCGAAGTGGGGCAAGGTCATCAAGGACGCCAATATCGTCGTGAACTGATTCAGTCAGGCGCGACGACGACGACCTGGTTGCGGCTCACGTTCAGGAACGGCGCGGCGAAGATCTTGCGCCCCTCGAGGTCCCAGACCTCGGCCTTGGTGACGGCGAAGAACGACTTCGCGTCCAGCATGTAATCGGTGATCCGGGCTCCGGGCACGAGCTCGATCTCGCCCTTGATGCGATACGCGCCGGCGAGGATCACGACGCGCGTTCGAGTGTCGCCTTCCATCATGGCCTGCCTCTCTTCAGTGCGGCGGCGCGGATCGCGGAGAGCGTCGTCCGGGTGGTGATGGCCTCCGGGTCAATGCGCAGCTCGATGAGGGAGGCGGTCTTCGCGCTCCACGCCCTCTCGAACGCAGCCTCGAAGTCCGCGGTCTTCTCGACCGTCTCGCCGTGCAGCCCGTAGGCGCGGGCGAGCGCGGCGAAATCGGGGTTCTTGAGCTCGGTGCCGCTGACGCGACCCGGATACTCGCGCTCCTGGTGCATGCGGATCGTGCCGTACAAGCCGTTGTTCATCACCATGAACACGATCTTGAGCCCGTACTGCGCGGCGGTCGCGAGCTCCTGCCCGTTCATCAGGAAGTCCCCGTCGCCGTTGATCGAGATGACCGGCCGTTCGGGATGGACCAGCTTGGCGGCGACACCCGCCGGCACGCCGTAGCCCATCGAGCCGCTCGTGGGCCCAAGCGAGGTGCGAAAGCCGGCGAACTGGTAGTGGCGGTGAATCCAGCCGGCGAAGTTCCCCGCGCCGTTGGCGACGATGGTTTCGGGCGGCAGGCGCTTGCGCAGGAACGCCATCACCTCGCCGGGATGCAGCGTCCCCGGCGCCGGCTCGGGCACGATCCAGGTTTCGTAATCCGCGCGCGCCGCGCGCGTCCACTCTTTCCACGGGCGCGGCTCGACCGGCGCCAGTTTCCTCACCGCCTGTGCGAACTCCGGCATGCCGGAATGGATAAAGAGGTCCGCCTGGTAGACCCGCCCGAGCACCTCGGCGCCGGGGTGCACGTGCACGAACTGCTGTTTCGGGCGCGGCACGTCCACCAGCGTGTAGCCGCCGGTCGTGATTTCGTCCATGCGCGCTCCCACCGCGACCAGGAGGTCGCAGGTCTTGACGCGCTCGGCGAGCCTGGGATTGATGCCGATGCCGACGTCGCCGGCGAAATTGGCAAGCCGGTTGTCGTAGAGATCCTGGCGCCGGAACGCGGTGCCGACCGGGAGCTCGTTCGCCTCGACGAAGGCGCGGAAATCGGAACATGCCTGCGCGTTCCAGTCGCTGCCGCCGACCAGGACGAAGGGACGCTTTGCCTGAGCGAGCATCCCGCGCAGCTTCTGGAGAGCGGGCTCGCCCGGATGCGCAGCGACGCGCTGATAGCGCGCGGTGTCGGCGACGGCGGCGGTCTCGGTTTGCATGTCCTCCGGCAGCGCGAGCACCACCGGGCCCGGCCGGCCCGATACGGCGGTGTGAAACGCGCGGCTCACGTACTCCGGAACGCGGTCGGCGCGGTCGATCTGCGCCACCCACTTCGCCATCTGGCCGTACATGCGGCGGTAGTCGATCTCCTGGAACGCCTCGCGCTCGACGAAATCGTTGCCGACCTGACCCACGAACAGCACGACCGGCGTCGAATCCTGGTGGGCGGTGTGAATTCCCAATGATCCATTGGTTGCGCCGGGACCGCGCGTCACGAAGCACACGCCGGGCCGGCCGGTCAGCTTGCCGTAGGCGTCCGCCATGTAGGCGGCGCCACCCTCCTGCCGGCAGATCACGAACCGGATCTTCTCGGCCGCATCATGGAAGGCGTCCAGCGCCGCGAGGTAGCTCTCGCCGGGCACGCCGAAAACCAGATCCACTCCGTGAACCTTGAGCGCGTCGATCAACAGTTGACCGCCCGTGCGCGAGAGGGTGGTGTCGGAGATCTTCATGGCGAGGCGGAAAGCCTATCACGATCCGCAGACGGCGTGGCATTGACGGCCCCTTCGATTCTTACCTACCATGCCCGCACTCAGGAGGAGGGGAGATGAGCGAGTTGTGGCGGCTTTCGGCGGTCGAGGCCGTGCGCCTGCTGAAGCGCCGCGAGGTCTCGCCGCTCGAGTTGATCGATGCCGCGGCGGCCCGCATCGAGGCGACCAATCCGAAGATCAACGCGCTGGTTACCCTGTGTTACGACCGCGCCCGGGAGCACGCACGCCGCATCCAGAGCGAGCGGCGGGCGGACCTGCCGCCGAACTTCCTGCACGGATTGCCGATTGCGGTGAAGGACGGCACCGACGTTGCGGGCGTGCGCTGCACCTCCGGCTCGCGCATCTACGCGGACCGCATCGCGCCTGCTTCCGATGTCGTCGTGCAGCGGCTCGAGGCGAACGGCGCCGTCGTGATCGGGAAATCCAACCTCCCCGAGTTCGCCGCGGGCGGCAATACCTTCAACGAAGTGTTTGGCGCGACGCTCAACCCGTGGGACGTGCGCATGACCTCGAGCGGCTCCTCCGGCGGGTCGGCGGCGGCGCTGGCAGCCGGGCAGGTGTGGCTCGCGACCGGCGGCGACTTCGGGGGCAGCATCCGCACGCCATCGAGCTACTGCTCGACGACAGGGCTGCGCCCGAGTCCGGGCATGGTTCCGCGAACGTCTCGCCAGCCGTTCAACCCGCTGTCGGTGGAAGGCCCGATGGCGCGCGACGTCTCGGACACGGCCCTCATGTTCGACGCCGAGGCAGGTTGGCATCCGCTCGACCCCTTGTCCCAGGTCGGTCCGCATCCCAGATTCTCGGAGGCCGCGGCGCGCCCGCGCAAGCCCGCACGGGTCGCGTTCAGCACCGATCTCGGCATCGCACGGGCGGTGGACGGCGAGGTGCGCGCGGCGTGCCGGGCGGCGGCGGAGAAACTCGCGCGCGACGGGGTGGCGGTGGACGAAGCGCATCCCGACCTCGCCGATGCCGAGAAGACCTTTCTCACGCTGCGCGGCGCAGTGTTCGTCGCGCGCCACGCGCAGCTCATGGAGAAATACCGCAACCTGTACAAGCCGGAGATCATCGACAACACCGAGTTTGGTCTCAAGCTCACGCCCCGGGATATGGTCGAGGCCGAGATTGCACAGGGCGAGCTGATCCGCCGCACTGCGAAGTTTTTCGAGACCTACGACCTGCTGATCTGTCCCGCTGTGAGCTGCCCGCCGTTCGACGTCCATCAGCGCTATCCGGCGGCGGTGGACGGCGTGCGCTTAGAGGGCTACATGGGCTGGCTGGTCTTGACCCTCGCCATCACCGTCACTTCCTGTCCCGTGATGGCGCTGCCGGGAGGCTTCACCGCATCCGGCCTGCCGATCGGGTTGCAGCTGGTGGGGCCGCCGCGCGGCGAGGCGAAGCTTTTCTCCGTGGCCGCATACATGGAATCCCTGCTGAAGGTGACGCCGCGGACCCCGATCGATCCGCGGTGAGGGATGCGTACAAAAAAACCCCGGCATAAGCCGGGGGAAACAGGGGAGGGATAGAACCACGCCGCGTAGCTTGCCGGCACAGTCCTAGTGCCCATTCTTTAGCATGGGGCGTGCCAGATCGGATTGATCATGTGTTTCAAGAGCTTGTCGAAGCGACCCGGCTCGCCGAGGAGGCCAATCTGTCGTACGCAGGAGACGGAACAAATTCGCGCGCAGGTCATCTGGCTGAGCGACTGCGGGTTTTTCTGTCGCCCGGCCCCGACAAACATATAGGCTCGCTGTTGTGAGCAATCCGAAACCACTTCCACTGCGGGGCATCAAGGTCGTTGAGCTCGGCACGCTGATCGCAGGCCCGTTCTGCGCGCGCCTGCTCGCGGAGTTCGGGGCGGAGGTCATCAAGATTGAGCCGCCCGGTACCGGCGACCCATTGAGGAAATGGCGCAAGCTGCACCAGGGCACTTCGCTGTGGTGGTATGCGCAGGCACGCAACAAGAAGTCGGTGACGCTCGATCTCAAGCATCCGGAAGCCCAGGAAATCGTGCGCAAGCTCGTGGAGCGCGCGGACATCGTGGTCGAGAATTTCCGGCCTGGCGCGATGGAAAAATGGGGTCTCGGCTGGGAGCAGCTCTCCAGGCTGAATCCCGGGCTCATCATGGTGCGGCTCTCGGGTTTCGGGCAGACCGGTCCGTATCGCGATCGTCCCGGCTTCGGTGCGATCGGCGAATCCATGGGCGGGATGCGTTACGTCACCGGCTATCCCGACCGACCACCGGTGCGCGTCGGGGTCTCGATCGGGGACTCGATCGCCGCGCTGCACGGGGTGATCGGCGCGCTGATGGCGCTGCATCACCGCAATGTCAACGGCGGGCGCGGCCAATACGTCGACGTGGCGCTCTACGAGGCGGTGTTCAACATGATGGAGAGCGTGCTGCCCGAATACGACATGTTCGGCTTCGTGCGCGAGAGGAGCGGCGCCTCGCTCCCCGGCATCGTACCCTCCAATACCTACGTGACGCGCGACGAAAAGTACGTGGTGATCGGCGCGAACGCGGATCCCATCTTCAAGCGCATGATGAACGCCATTGGCCGGCTGGACCTGGCGAATGATCCGGCGCTTGCGCACAACGACGGGCGCGTCGCGCGGACCGACGAAATTGAAAAGGTCATCGGCGACTGGGTCGCGGCGCACGACCTGGAGCATGTGCTGCAGGTTCTGGAGAAGGCTGATGTGCCCAGCAGCAAGATCTACGACATCGCCGATATTGCACGCGATCCGCAGTTTGCAATGCGGGAAATGATCCAGCAGTTCACGCTCGGCGACGGAAAAATACTCAAGCTTCCGGGCATCGTGCCGAAGCTGTCCGAAACCCCGGGGAGCACGAAATGGATCGGCCCGGCGCTCGGCGAGCACACGGCGGAGATGCTGGGCGCACTGGGCTACAGCAAGGAGCAGCAGCGGGAGCTGAAGCGGCGTGGCGTCATCTGACACCCCTTCGCCGCGGGAGAACCTCGCACCCGGCGTTCGCCGTATCGAGGTCGTCTCGTGGGCGATGTACGATTTCGCCAACTCCGGTTACACCACCGTCGTCATCACCGCGGTCTTCAACGCGTATTTCGTGTCGGTGGTGGCGGGCAACGCGCCATGGGCGACCTTCGCCTGGACCGCCGCGCTCGCGGTTTCCTATGCGCTGATCATGTTGACCGCTCCGGTCGTCGGCGCCTATGCCGATGTCCACGGGTCAAAGAAGCGTTTGCTGCTCTTCACCACGGTGGGGTGTGTCGTGTTCACGGCCGGGCTGGCGCTGGTCGGGCGCGGCGAGCTCGCACTCGGCATCGCGATGGTGATTCTTTCGAATTTCTTCTTCGGCAGCGGCGAGAACCTCATCGCGGCCTTCCTGCCCGAAATTGCGCGTGGCGAGGCGATGGGCAGGGTGTCAGGGTGGGGTTGGAGCCTCGGCTACTGCGGCGGCCTGACTGCGCTCGGGCTGTGCCTGGTCTATGTCACCTACGCGCAGGCGCAGGGTGCGACCGCTGACGAATTCGTGCCCGTCACCATGCTGATCACCGCAGCCCTCTTTGCAATCGCAAGTCTCCCGACCTTCATCTTCCTAAAGGAACGTGCGCAACCGGTAGTCGGCGCCGCCGACATCATGAGGAGTGCGTTCCGGCGTCTGACGGATACGCTCGGCCATGCGCGCCGCCATGCCGACCTCTGGCGTTTCCTGGTGTGTGTCGTCTTCTACCAGGCGGGTATCCAGACCGTGGTGGCGCTTGCCGCCGTGTACGCGCAGGAGGTCATGAAATTCACCACGCGCGACACGCTTATCCTGATCCTGGTCGTGAACGTTACGGCTGCGGCAGGCGCGTTCGCCTTCGGTCACGTGCAGGACCGCATCGGACACGTGAAGACGCTCGTGATCACGCTCATTGGTTGGCTGATCGCCGTGGTCCTGGCATGGATGGCCGAGAGCGCAACGATGTTCTGGATTGTCGCCAACCTGGTCGGGGTCTGCATGGGTTCCAGCCAGTCAGCCGGGCGCGCCCTGGTCGGCTATCTCAGCCCGCCGGCCCATACGGCGGAATTCTTCGGCCTGTGGGGGCTCACGGTGAAGCTCTCTGCGATACTCGGGCCGGTGACCTATGGCTTGGTCACTTGGATCACGCTTGGCAATCACCGCTTCGCGATGCTGGTGACCGGCGCTTTCTTCGTGATCGGCATGGCGATTCTGGCCGGCCTCGATGTCGCACGCGGAAGACGCGCGGCACTGGAGGACGATTCACAGCGCGTTGGTCGCTGACGCAAGCAATTTTCGTGTCCGCAGCCACCCGAATACGCATGCCAGTGCCACGCCGGCCATGACGTGCTTCAGGTTATGGCCACTGGCGCTTCCCCCGGTCAGCTGGAAGATCTCGTGATCGAAGCGCTCCAGGAGTGCCATGGCCACTTCGCAGGCCACGGCGGCAAGAAGCCACATCGTTCCGGTATGCCGCGGCTTTCGCAGAATGAGCAGCGAGACGATCGCCACGCCCGCGCCGATCCGGACGATGAGGTAGAGGAGGAGATCCCCGTGTCCCGTCTCTTCGGAGATGCCCCACAGGATGACGCTCGCCATGCCGAGCGCCGCAAACGGCCACAATCCTACACGCGCGTAGAGCGGATGCACCCGGTCCGCCATGACGAGCGCGAGCAGTGACATGAGAACAACGGCGATCGGCAGACGATCCCAGATCAGCGTCGCGTTTGTGGGCGCCCAGTGATAGTACGCGGAGCCGAGCGCGGTCAGAATCGTGGCTGCGATCAATACGTTCACCGCTGTCCGCGCGTCCGGCGCGACGTTCATACGGGATCGGATTGCGAGTCCGAAGAGGCCTGCCACCAGGATTGCCAGATTCGAAAGAACGTCGCCAGCGTGTGGAACAACCACCAGGCTCGTTCGCATGTCGGCGAGCAGATGGTAAGCCGGGTCCTGTGGGAGTGGGCCGAAAGACAGGCGCAACAATCCATACAGGGCCACAACGGCAACAAGGATGAGCCACACCTGCCACCGGACGTGAGCCGCGTCATTTGGATTGTTCATAAGCTCTCGCCTGCATGGCCTCGACTCGGCGGGACGTGCGATTAGCAAGGCCCGTGTAATTTTTCGGTGCCACGCGTCTCTCGCACTGCGAGAATGTGACACTGGCCCGGTTCAGTGTCCTATTTGGGTGGCAATAGGTCATCAACGAGCATCCGGCTGACGATTGCTGCCACATTCGTGAAAGCTCTTCGAAGATGTTCTGGGTTCCTGATGTAGAAATCAAATTTCGAGCTTACATTGTTTTGCCTGTTTACCGCGCTTACGAATTCTGTTTTTTGCCAAATCACATTTCCATCAACTCGTCGAAGGCTTGCTGTTACATTCAATATCGGATATAGAGGGCGGCCCGCTAATCTCCACCCTTGATATTGGTATAGACCATAAATATTTACTGTGAGTGCCAGCTCTGCGTCGGCGGGCGATCTGTCCTCAATCAGATTGAGATCGGCCCGCGCCCGCACCGCGTTCTGAAATTCAGATTTCAGAATTGCAGGAAGGTCAATATCGTTTCTCTTCATCGTATCGATGACCAGCGATTTCTCGTCGCTATGGCCATGTTCGGCCATTCCTGCCCCGACAAGAGGAGGACCAACATCCAGATAAAGCATCATTTTTTCGGGCATCTTGCCGTCAGAGCGGATCTTGATGTTCTTAATCTGAGCTCGATCGACGGCGGACAGTGCGACATCGCTTGGCGGCATACCAGCGCACCCTGTCAGGACAAGAATGATTGCCAAATAATCGACTCGTCCAACTGGAAAGTGTTTCATTGGAAAACCTCCGTTAGTCAATTAGTCATGAAAGTCCCAGATATTTCGGCTTGGACCCCTTTAGCAGTTCATTCAAGATGCATGCTGTCGTCCTTCATCGCACTACCTCCACGCTTGTGAAATGCACGCCGCCTGGCTCGCCGAATAACCGCAGCTCGACCGCCCGCCAGACGGCGGCGCGCGCGGAGTGCACGTTGAGCTTGCGGTACACGTTCTTCACGTGACTCTCGACCGTGTGCACCGACATGCGCAGGCGATCTCCTACCTGGATGTAGGTGCAGCCGCGTGCGAGGAGCTGCAGTACTTCCGCCTCGCGGCAAGTCAAGCGGATGGTCGCGTCCATGGCGTATTTCGTCCTGACCACGATTGCCTAGCGTTAGGTGGGGAACAGCCCAATATTTCGACGCATTCAAGATTGCGGTCTGTCAAGGTCTATCCCTGAATCACAAACCGGGTGCCAGGGCGGGCTCTACCACCAATGACTGGGCGCTCGACTCTGGCGCGGAGGGCTCAGGTGCACTTTTCTGAGATTCAGACGCAGAGGCACTTCGGGACAAATTGACGCCAATTCGCGCTCCCGCTTCGCCGCCCTTAACGGCGCCACGGACGCCACCCACTACGGCAAACACTGGTGAACAGATGATGAACGCAGCAGGGCCGCAACCAAGGCCGGCGAGGGCCCCCAATGCCGTACCCCCGACCGCCCCTCCCGCTGCGCCTAATGTGCCAACCACGGCACCAGCGGCAGTTTCTTGACTTGTAGTGGGAGCATTTTGGCCGGTCGAAGCACATCCGTTTACAGCCATGACCAAAGCCACAAAAACGATTCGTGCATTCGGAAGACGGTGCTGCCAAGTAATCGAGCGGCGAAGGTTGGTGTTCATTTGCTCCTCCTTGATGGTTTAGGTAAGTGGTGCCTCACAGGAACCAGTGAGCAGCTACCGTGCCACTTAGGTAACTATCTGTTAAATAATGGATTACGGATTCTTCTACGGATTCCTATTTGACTTTAGATAGCATTTATTGACTGGATGACATACATTTAGTGCATGTCAGAGGCCAAGCTGAATAACCACGACCGCGAGTTCTTCGCGGCGTTGGCGGACGTCGTATTCGGCAATCCCTTCACGCCTCAGCGCGCCGAGCTGATCTCGCGGCTCGCTCCTGGCGTGCCTCTCGGCGACATGACGACGCACCGGGAGGCGCTCGCGAAAGTGGTTGGGCCGCGCCTGGCCCCGTGGCTGCGCGAAGGCGCGTCGGCGCTGCAGCGCCTTGGAGCGGACGATCAGCGGTTGCTCGAGCCGCCCCTCCTGTATGTCACCTATCACCGCTTCGTGCCGCAACTCGACGCGCTGATCGAGCGCCAGGCAGGGCAGGCGGGCGCACCGCTGACCGTGCTGTTTGCAGACGAGGTGATCGCGGAACTCGTGCGCAGCGGGTTCCCGGAGGAGCGGGCTGTGCGCTATTTCGCGATGTTCTTCCAGCTGCGGCGTGCGTTCTATTTCATCCTCACGTCGCTTGCCGGCGAGAGCGATTCCATGCGCCGGTTGCGCGAGGCGCTGTGGAACAACGTCTTCACCCACGACATGCGCGGCTACGAAGCCGCGCTGTGGAGCCGGATGGAGGATTTCTCCACCGTGCTCCTGGGCGAAACTGGGACCGGGAAGGGATCCGCTGCCGCCGCCATCGGACGCTCGGAGTTCATTCCTTATCTAACTGCCCAGCGCCGATTCGCCACCAACTTCGCGGAAAGCTTCATATCGATCAACCTGTCGCAGTTTCCCGAGACACTGATCGAATCCGAGCTGTTCGGCCATCGCAAAGGAGCCTTCACGGGAGCGATCGACCACCACGAGGGCGTATTCGAGCGCTGCGACCCCCACGGCGCGCTGTTTCTGGATGAGATTGGCGAGGTCTCGATACCGGTGCAGATCAAGTTGTTGCAGGTGCTCCAGGAGCGGACCTTCACCCCTCTGGGCGGGCGCGAGAAGAAACGCTTTTCAGGGCGTGTCATTGCGGCCACCAACCGTCCGCTCGACAAATTGCGGCGGGACGGCCGTTTTCGCGACGATTTCTTCTATCGGCTGTGTTCGGATGTGATCGAAGTGCCGACGCTCCGCCAGCGCATTCAGGAATCTCCCGGAGAACTCGAGCAACTGGTACGCCTGCTGGTCGTCCGGATCGCCGGCGAGCAGGCGCCGGAACTCGCAGCAATCGTCATGGAGGCACTCGAACGCGACTTGCCGCGCGGCTACCCCTGGCCCGGCAACGTGCGCGAGCTCGAGCAGGCCGTGCGGCGCATCCTGCTGACCGGTCGCTACGCAGGAGGCGTTGTCGAATCTGCAGCGAGCGAGGAGGACGCCCTGGAGGAGAAGTTACGCGCGGGACAGCTGACGGCTGACGAACTGCTCAGCCGGTATTGCGCGTTGCTCTACCGGCGTCTCGGGACGTATGCGGAGGTGGCCAGGCAGACCGGGCTCGATCCCCGCACCTCGCGTAAGTACGTCGACGCAGCTCGGTCCGGATCGAGGAATCCGTCGCAGCCTTAACCCGCGTTAGCAGTTAGAATAATCTCGCTCAATCAACGACAAGATCTGAAGACGCAATCGAGGGGAAGGCATGGCATTCAGATGGACTGGCGGCGGCATTGACCACCCTCTGGCGAACCCCGTGCAGGCGCGCCAGGTCGTGGCTGAACTGCCCTCCAAGGACCCGACCAAGGCGCTCGAGGAAATCATAGAGTGGCTCGAATCCCTCAATCGAGCCGATGGCTTCAAGGTCGATCGGCGCTACGAGAGCGTAGACCTGCTCGACGGCGCGGCGAGGCGCAACCAGCGGGAGGTCATCCAGGAGTACCTCTCCACGCCCCGGGTTCAGAAGTTCCAGGAAAACCGGCTTTGGAACGCCGGCTTCGGTTACTGCAAGGAGCTGGGCGACGCCTATGTCCGCTGCATCAAGGAATGCATGACCGGCGCCGACGGTGGATCCGACGTCCAGAAAGTACTGCCGGCGGTTGTTGCGCGCGCGCTGCGCGCGCTGGCCATGCAGCTCAAATGGATTCTGCTCCGCTACGGACTCGTCGAAAGGCGCGTCTGGGCCCATATCGCGCTGCTCTATCGTTTCGCCGAGGAAAAGGGGATGACCGGCCAGGAGGTCGCGGTCTATCCTGCTCCGCATCCCCGGAGCTCGGTGAAGCGCGAGTTTCTCTCTGCATTGATGCTCCCCGCTTCCTCGCTCGACGGCCTGACGCCGGTCAGGCAGCAGATCGCCGAGCGCGCGGTCGCGCAATTCGCTGATTCTTTCCTGGTCTCGGAACAGCCGGAGGGCTGCACTCACAGCTTCGATCTTGCGTCGCCCCGCGCCCCGGTGCGCCTGGTGCCGGAAGGGGCGCCGCCGGGAATGTTGTACTTCGGCGCCGGGGACGCGCTGTTCCGGCTCGACCGGCTGGTCGAGCAGATGGCCGCGCGCGACGGCGTTCCGCAGGAGTTCAATCTCGGCGCGAGCTATGACAAGGACGAGGTCATCGGAGTGCTCCGCCACCTCGCCCAGTACTGGTCGGACACACCGCCCGCGCGCGGCTCGGAGCGCCGGCCGACCGCCGCCCGCATCACGGTCGTGCCCGGAGCGGACCAGGTGTTCGGGTCGCTCGATCCAACTGGCGTCGTCAGCACGCTCGATTTCAGCCGTAACCTGACCGCCGAGAGCTGGATCGTCGAGAACGTGAGTGATGGCGGCTACGGCGCAATCGTCCCGCCCCAGATGATCGACTGGGTAAAGGTCGGGGCGCTCATCGGGATGAAAAGCGAAACGTCCAGTCACCTCGGGATCGGCGTCATCCGGCGCATCACGCGCGACGCGCACCAGCAGCGGCGGGTCGGCATCCAGATGCTGACCAAGACCGCGGTCGCGGTCACGATCTCGAAAGCCAGCACGATGTCATCGCTCAACTTCGACTTGCGGGAAGAAACGGCGATACTGCTGACCCCCAAGCCCGACGCCCGCGGCGAGGTTGAGATGCTGCTGCGCGAAGGCATCTTCAACGGCCGCGAAACTCTCGATATGACGGTGCAGCAGAAGAATTACCGGCTCACGCCCGCGCGCATCATCGAGAACGGAGACGATTACTGCTGGGCCCGGTTTCAGGTCGCCAAGCAGGCGGGATGACCCCGCGCCGGGATTGAGGGAGCGCATGGCAATCCACTGGCTGGGAGGCAAGGTCGACCACCCGATGTCCGACGCCAAGGGGGCGCGCGAGATCGTCCATGGGTTGCCGACCAACGACCCGGCCAAGGCGCTCGAGGAAATCGGCGAGTGGCTGGACTCGATCAATCAAACCGCGGACTTCAAGCTCAACCAGCGCTTCGAGAACATCGATCTCCTCGACGGCGCCGCCCGCAACCACCTGCGCAAGCTCTCGCAGGACTACCTGTCGATGCCGCGCCAGATGAAGTTCCAGGAGAACCGGCTGTGGAACGCGATCTTCGGCGTGTGGCGGCAACTGGGCGAGGGCTACCTGCAGTGCGTCAGGCAGTACGACGACGGGCTGGTCGGCATCACCATCATCCGCAAGAGCCTGCCGCTCATCGTCGCCCGCGCCATCCGCGCGCTGACGTTCCAGCTCAAGTGGCGGTTGCTGCGCTACGGTCCGGTCGAGCGACGCATCTGGTCGGAGCTCGCGCAGGTCTACGCGATCGCCGAGCAGAGGGGGTTTGCCGATGGCGCGATCGCGCTCTATCCGGGCGCGCGCGGCGCGAGCACCGTCAAGCGCGAGTTTCTCGCCGCGATGATGCTGTCCGCCTCCGTGCCCGAGGGCCTGCCGCCGCTGCGGCAGGACATCGCGGAGCGCATGGCGGCGCAACTTGCGGCAGCGTTCCGGATCGCGAACGGACCGGATGGCTGCACGCATTACGTCGATCTCGCCTCGCCGGGCCCCGCGGTGCGGCTGTTCAAGGGAGTGGCGTCCAAGGACTCGCTGCGCTACTTCGGCGCGGGGACGGCGCTGGCGGACCTGAATCAGCTGATCGGGAAGATCCAGGAGGCGGGCGTGGCGCCGCAGGGCGTGAGTTTCGGGGACAGCTACGGCAAGGACGACCTGGTCGGCACCTTCCGGCATCTTGCCCAGTACTGGTCGGACCAGCCGCCGGCCCGCGCCTCGGAGCGGCGCCCGAGCGCCGGCCGCCTCACGGTCGTGCCGGGACTGAAGGACATTTACAAAGCGCTCGACCCCTCCGACGACGACACGCTCGACTTCAGCTTGAGCCAGCCCGCGGGTGCGGGCGAGAGCTGGATCGTGGAGGACGTGAGCGATGGCGGCTACGGGGCCGTCATCCCCACGGTCAAGAGCGACTGGATCCGGGTCGGCGCGCTGGTCGGATTGCAGAGCGCTGCATCCCGCTACTGGGGTATCGGGCTGATCCGTCGCATCAAGCGTGACGAGCAGCAGCAACGGCACGTCGGGATCCAGGTCCTGACGCGAACCGCGATCCCGGTCCGGATCTCGCTTGCCCAGACGCTGTCGTTCACGGACGCCGACCGCGACATGGAGCGGGCGATCCTGCTGCCCACCGGCCCCGACGCGCAGGGCGAGGTCGGCGTCGTCATGCGCAGCGGCCTCTTCAACGGCCGCGACACGCTCGACATGATGGTGAGCGACAAGTCCTACCAGATGACGCCCGTCGGCCTGGTCGAAGGTGGAGAAGACTTCGACTGGGCGAAGTTCAGGGTGCAGGAGCGGGCGTCCGGGTGACGCCGCTCGCGATCATCGCCGCGATCTCCGTATCGGCATAACCGGCTTCGCGCAGGATCTCGACACTATGCTCGCCGGTGCGCGGCGCGGGGCGTAATGCACCCGGCTGCGTCCGGGACCACGCGCCCGGCGCCGCCATCATGCGCAGCCGGCCCTCCGTCGGGTGCTCGGTCATCACGAAGAACCCGGACTCCCCGAGGTGCGGATCGTCGATGATGTCGTCCACGGAATTGAGCGGCGCCACGGGAATGTCGGCCTCCTTCAGCGACCGTAGCCACTGCGCGCTGGTGCGCGTCAACATGTTCTCCGCAACGAACGCGTAGACTTCGCCGATATTGCGGGAGCGCGCCTCCTGGCTGGAGAACCGCGGATCGGACTCGAACATCTCCTCGCGGCCGATCAGCTTGAAGAAGCTGCGCCAGTGCTTGTCGTTGTAGACCAGCACGCACAGGTTGCCGTCCCTTGTCGCGTAGGGCACGCGATGCGGCGCCAGCATGCGCTCGTAGCGTGCGGGGCTGAGCGGTGGCTCGAAGGTGCGGCCGCCCATGTGATCGCCCAGCACCATGTGGGCGAGGGTCTCGAACATCGGCACCTCGACCGCCTGGCCCTTGCCGGTGCGTTCGCGGCAGAAGAGCGCGCTGGTGACTGCGTTCACCGTGGCAAGCCCCGTGATGCGGTCGGTAATCGCGGTCGGCACGTAGCGCGGCCGGTCCGCGCCGGCGGCGTGCGTCAACCACGGCAGGCCCACCATGCCCTGGATCAAGTCGTCGTAGGCGGGCTGCCCGGCGTAACGCCCGCTTTCGCCGTAGCCGTATGCGCCGACGTAAACGATGCGCGGATTGACGGCGGCCACGTCCTCGTAGCCGAGGCGCAGACGCCGCATCGCCTGCGGCCGCACGTTATAGATCAGAACGTCGCCGCTCCCGGCAAGCCGCAGCAGCGCGTCGCGCCCGGCCGGTTGCTTGAGATCGAGCACGATCGAACGCTTGTTGCGGTTGTGGTGCAGGAAGATGTGGCCCATGCCGGGATGCCGCATGGGCGCGATATGGCGCAGCACGTCGCCCTCGGGGGGCTCGACCTTGACGACATCCGCCCCGAGGTCGGCGAGGATCTGGGTCGCGAACGGGCCCATCACCACCGTGGTGAGGTCGATGATGCGAACGCCCGTGAGCGGACCGCTCATCACGCGTCACGCATTGAGCACCTTGCGCAGCCAGGCGCCGATGTCCTCGACCTCGTCGGGGCACACCGAGTGCGGCATCGGGTACTGGCGCCACTCGACGGCGTAACCGAGTCCGGTCAGGAAGGTCATGGAGCCCGCGCCCATCATGATCGGGATGACCGGATCGTAGAGCCCGTGCGCCATGAATATGGGCGTCTGCCGGTTCGCCGGTGCGGCTTCTGCGGGCAGCGACTCCGCGAGCGGCAGGTAGGTGGAGAGCGCCATCATCCCCGCGAGCTTCCGCGGGAAGCGCAGCCCCGTCTGCAGCGCGACCGCGCCGCCCTGCGAGAATCCGGCCAGCACGATGCGCTCCGGCGCAACGCCGCGCTTCTCCTCGCGCTCGATCAGCGCCGCGATCTGCGCCTGCGATTCGCGCACGCCCCGCTCGTCGGCGCGGCGCGAATGTCCCTCGAGGTCGCCGAGGGTCACGTCGTACCACGCACGCATGACGAAGCCATTGTTGATGGTGACCGGCCGCATCGGAGCGTGGGGAAAGAGGAAGCGGGTTGCCGGCGTACTGTCGAGGCCGAGCTCGTTCACGATCGGCACGAAATCGTTACCGTCGGCGCCGAGCCCGTGCATCCAAATGACTGACGCAGCCGGGTTCCTCCCGGTCTCGATCTCGATGGAATCCAGCAGTTCCTGCTTCACGATTTTCCGGACCGAATGGCGGACTTCGGGCGAAACGCCTTCACGATTGCTTCATTCGTCTCGATGTAGGGCCCGCCGATGAGGTCGATGCAGTAGGGCACGGCGGCGAAGATCCCGTTCACGACAGGCTTCCCGCCTTCGTCCTTGACGCCCTCGAGCGTTTCCTTGATCGCCTTCGGTTGGCCGGGGAGGTTCAGGATCAGCGCCTGCTTGCGGATCACGCCGACCTGGCGCGACAGAATCGCGGTCGGCACGAAGCGCAGGCTCACCTGGCGCATCTGCTCGCCGAAACCCGGCATCACCTTGTCTGCGACCGCGAGCGTTGCTTCCGGCGTGACGTCGCGCGGCGCCGGACCGGTGCCGCCGGTGGTGAGCACGAGGTGGCAGCCTTCCCGGTCCACCAGATCCTTCAGCGCCGCCTCGATGGCGGGGCGTTCATCCGGAATGAGCCGCTTCACGACGCGCACGGGCGGCGACGTGACGGCTTTTCCCAGCCATTCTTCGAGCGCGGGCAGGCCCTCGTCCTTGTAGAGGCCCTGCGACGCGCGGTCGCTGATCGACACCAGTCCGACAACCAGTTCTTCTCTTGCGGCGGGCATGGCGCGGAAGTATATCAGTCACTGTTTCTCGATCAGGACGCGCAGCGCCTGATAAAGCTCCCGAAATGCGCGTGGGGGGCGGGCCTCGGCGCGCTCGCGCAGCGCGATGCGCACCAGCGCACGCAGGCCGCGCGCATCCGCTTGCGGGAATTCCGCGAGCAGCTCGTGGACCGCATCGGGATCGGCCACCAGCCGCTCGCGCCAGGCCTCGACGCGCTTGTGCGTCGCGGCCTCGCCGCGCGACCGGGCCTGCGCCGCGTCGAGGGCGGTGCGAATCGGCTCCGCCTCGACCCGGCGCATGATCTTGCCGATGTACTGGAGCTGCCGGCGTTTCGCCTCGAAGCCGGTGATACGCCGCGCCTCCATCACCGCGTCGTACAGCGGCTCGGGCAGCTCGATTCGCGCCAGCTGCTCATCATTCAATGCCACCAGCTCCTCGCCGAGCGCTTGCAACGCGTGCACGTCTTTCTTGCGCTGAGTCTTGCTCGGTTTTTCGTCGTCACTCGTCACGCGTCATCCGTCACTGCGCATGGGCAAGCTGCTATGATATCGCCCCCTCATGTCTAATTCGCATTTCTCCTACAGCGCCGAGCGGCTCCGGCAGATCGCGCGCGACGTGCTCGATTACGCCGCGCAGCGCGGGGCGAGCGCCGCCGAGACCGAGGTGAGCGAAGGCGCCGGCCAGACCGTGACGGTGCGGCGGGGCGAAGTCGAGACCATCGAGTACAACCGCGACAAGGGCATCGGGGTCACGGTTTACCTCGGCAAGCAGCGCGGCCACGCCAGCACCACCGACTTCACGCCGCAGGAAATGCGCGACACGGTAGACGCGGCGCTGTCCATCGCGCGCTTCACCGCGGCCGACGAGTGCGCCGGCCTGGCCGACGCGGACCTCCTCGCGCGCACCGTTCCCGATCTCGACCTGTGGCATCCGCGGGATCTGCCGGTCGAACGCGCAATCGAGATCGCCCGGGATTGCGAGGCCGCAGGTTTCGCCGTGGACAAGCGCCTCACCAATTCGGAAGGCGCCACGGTTTCGACGCAGGGATCTCACTTCATCTACGGCAACTCGCTCGGTTTCCTGGACGGATTTCCCAGTACGCGACATGGCGTGTGGTGCGCGTTGATTGCGGGGAAGAACGACGAGATGCAGCGCGACGAATGGTACGAAACGAGCCGCGACGCGGCCGACCTGCCGGACGCGGCCGGCGTGGGGCGCAAAGCGGGCGAGCGCGCCGTGCACCGCCTTGGCGCGCGCAAGATCGCGACGACGCAGGTGCCCGTGCTGTTCGAGGCGCCGGTCGCGGCGAGCCTGCTCGGCCATTTCGTGGCGGCGGTGTCCGGCGGGAGCCTTTACCGCAAGTCCTCCTTCCTGCTCGACAGCGCGGGCAAGCAGATCTTCGCCTCGATGGTGAACGTGAACGAGCAGCCGCATGTCGCCAAGGGTCTCGCCAGCGCGCCGTTTGACGAGGAAGGTGTCGCAACGCACCCGCGTGAGGTCGTGCAGGGCGGCGTGGTGGAAGGCTATTTCCTCGGCAGCTACTCGGCGCGCAAGCTCGGGCTCAAATCCACCGGCAACGCCGGCGGCAATCACAATCTCTTCCTGCGCGATACCGGAACTGATTTCCCGGGCCTGCTGAAAGCGATGGGTGAAGGGTTGCTGGTGACCGAGCTGCTGGGGCACGGGGTCAATCCGGTGACCGGCGATTATTCGCGCGGCGCCGCGGGCTTCTGGGTCGAGCGCGGAGAGATTGCCTACCCGGTGCAGGAGATCACCATTGCCGGCAATCTGAAGGACGTCTTCCGCGGCATCGTCGCCGTCGGCAACGACGTCATGCGCCGCGGCTCCCGCCAGTGCGGTTCCATCCTGGTCGAGCGCATGACCGTCGCGGGCGATTGATTCAGTGCTAAAATCAACCATTTACGAAACAACCGGCCGCCCGCCATGTACTCGCGCAAGGACACCGTCGAACGCTTCGATCCGGAACTGTGGCAAGCCATCGAGAAGGAAAATCAGCGCCAGGAGGATCACCTCGAGCTGATTGCTTCCGAGAACTACGCGAGCCCGCGCGTGCTGCAGGCGCAGGGCTCGGTCCTCACCAATAAATACGCCGAGGGCTACCCGGGACGGCGCTACTACGGCGGGTGCGAGTACGTGGACATTGCCGAGCAACTCGCGATCGACCGCGCGAAAAAGCTGTTCCGCGCCGGCTATGCCAACGTGCAGCCGCATTCCGGCGCGCAGGCCAATCAAGCGGTCTATGCGGCCGCGCTGCATCCCGGCGACGTGATCCTGGGGATGGCGCTCGACGCGGGCGGGCATCTCACGCACGGGGCGCGGGTGAATCTCAGCGGCCGCTACTTCGATGCGGTGGCCTACGGGCTCGACAAGGACACCGAGGAGATCGATTACACGCAGGTCGAGGAGCTTGCCCACGTCAAGAAGCCCAAGCTGATCGTCACCGGCGCCTCCGCCTACTCGTTGGTGATCGACTGGAAGCGGTTCCGCGCAATCGCCGACAAGAACGGCGCGCTCCTCATGGCCGATATCGCGCACTACGCGGGTCTGATCGCCGCGGGGCTTTACCCGAGTCCGATCGGGATCGCGGATTTCGTCACTACCACCACGCACAAGACGCTGCGCGGGCCGCGCGGCGGCATGATCCTTGCCAATGCCGAGCACGAGAAAGTGCTCAACTCGGCGGTATTCCCGATGATCCAGGGCGGGCCGCTGATGCACGTGATCGCGGCCAAGGCGGTAGCTCTCAAGGAAGCGATGTCGAAAGGTTTCAAGGAGTACCAGGAGCAGGTGCTCGGTAACGCGCGCGTGATGGCGAAGGCCCTGCAGAAGCGCGGCTTCCGCATCGTCTCCGGCCGCACGGAGTGCCACATGTTCCTGCTGGACCTGCGCGGGAAGAAGCTGACGGGGCGGGAGGCCGAGGATGCGCTCGGAGCCGCGAACATCACGGTGAACAAGAACGCCGTTCCCAACGACCCGCAGAAGCCCACGGTTGCAAGCGGCATCCGTATCGGCTCCCCGGCGATCACGACGCGCGGCTTCAAGGAGATCGAGGCCGAGCAACTCGCCAACCTGATCGCCGACGTGCTCGATGCGTCCGCGGACGAGAAAGTGTTGAAGCGCGTCGCGATCGAGGTGAAGAAGCTATGCGCGAAGTTTCCCGTGTATGGCAATTAGGTGAAGTGCCCGTTTTGTAATTCTCCCGACACCCAGGTCATCGACTCGCGGGTGAGCGATGACGGCGACAGCATCCGCCGGCGCCGCAAGTGCGCCGCGTGCAGCAAGCGCTTTACCACCTACGAGACGGTGGAGCTGCGCATGCCGCAGGTGGTGAAGCAGGACGGCAGCCGCGCCGAGTTCGACCTGGACAAGCTGCGCACCGGTTTCATGCGCGCGCTGCACAAGCGGCCGGTGCCGACGCAGCTGGTGGACGAAGCCATCGCCACCGTCACGCAGGACGTGCTCGCCCTCGGCGAGCGCGAGATCGAATCGCGCCGCATCGGTGAGATGGTGATGCGGGAGCTGCGCCGGCTCGACCAGGTCGCCTATATCCGTTTCGCCTCCGTGTATCGCAGCTTCGAGGGCGTGGACGACTTCGAGGACGCGATCAAGGAAGTACAGCGTCCCGCAAAGGAAAAGTGACGAGCTTCACCGCCGAAGACCACCGCCACATGGCCCGGGCGCTGGAGCTCGCGGAGCGCGGCCTCTACACCGCGACGCCCAACCCGCGGGTAGGCTGCGTCATCGTGCGCGAGGGCGCGGTCTCGGGCGAGGGCTGGCACGAGCGTGCCGGCGCCCCGCATGCCGAAGTGAATGCCCTCGCCGCCGCAGACGCGCGCGCGCGCGGCGCGACGGCCTATGTATCGCTCGAGCCCTGCGTGCACCAGGGGCGCACGGGACCGTGTGCGGAGGCGCTGATCAAAGCGGGCATTGCGCGCGTCGTCGCGGCGCTCGAGGACCCCAATCCGCAGGTTGCGGGAAAGGGACTCGCCAGGTTGCGAGAGAAGGGGATCGACGTCGCGTGCGGGTTGCTCGAGAACGAGGCGCGCGAAATGAACGTGGGATTCGTATCGCGCATGACGCGCGGCCGTCCCTGGGTGCGGATGAAGCTCGCCGCGAGCCTCGACGGCAAGACCGCGCTCCTGAACGGCAGGAGCCAGTGGATCACCGGCGAGGCGGCGCGGCGCGACGGGCACCACTGGCGGGCGCGGGCGTGCGCCGTGCTGACCGGCTTCGGCACCGTGCGCGAGGACGATCCAAAGCTTACCGTGCGCGAGGTGGCGACATCGCGCCAGCCGCTGCGCGTGGTGGTGGACAGCCGGCTGGAAACGCCGCTCGCGGCGAAGATACTCGAGGGCGGCGGGGTGCTGGTGGCCGCGGCGCGCGCGGACCGTGCCCGGATCGCCGCGCTTGAAGCGAAGGGCGCCGAAGTGATCGTGATGCCGAACAGCGCAGGCAAGGTCGAGCTCGGGAGCCTCTTCCGGGAGCTTGCACGCCGCGAACTGAACGAAGTGCACGTCGAGGGTGGCTTCAGGCTGAACGGGTCGCTGCTCGAAGAGGGGCTGGTGGATGAGGTGGTGGTCTATCTCGCCGCGAGCATCATCGGGGACGCCGCGCAGGGCATGTTCCATCTTCCCGGGCTCACCGAGCTGGAAGGACGCAAGCGGCTCGCGGTCCGTGACCTCAGGATGATCGGGCCCGATATTCGCGTGGTGGCGAGGTTCGTATAATGTTCTCCGGGATCGTCGCCGCGGTGGGCACGGTGCGCGCGGTGAAGCCGGCGCGCGGGGGTGTGAGGCTCGTCGTCGACGCCGGCAAGCTCGGCCTGAAGGACGTCGCAGCGGGCGACAGCATCGCGGTCGACGGGGTGTGCCTGACGGTCGTGGCGCGAAAAGGGCGCACCTTCGAGGTGGACGTTTCGCGCGCGACGCTGGCCTGCACCACAGGGTTTGCCGGTGGGCACCGCGTCAACCTGGAGAAGGCGATGCGGCTGTCGGACCGCCTCGGCGGCCACCTGGTGAGCGGGCACGTGGATGGCGTGGGCCGGGTGGCGCGGACAAGGCCGGCGGGCGCAAACCGTGTGCTGGCCGTGGCGGCGCCGCGGGCGCTCGCGAAGTACATTGCGCGCAAGGGCTCGATCGCGGTCAACGGCGTGAGCCTCACCGTGAACGAGGTTGCGGGCGCGGAATTCGAGGTGAACCTCATCCCGCACACGCTTGCCGCGAGCAATCTCGGCCGGCTGCGCGCGGGCGACAAGGTCAATCTCGAGGTGGATATGCTGGCGCGTTATGTCGAGCGGCTGACACAATGAGTTCGAGGCAGGAGACGGGCATCAGCCCGATCACGGAGGTCATCGCCGATATCAAGGCCGGCCGCATGGCGGTGCTGGTGGACGAGGCGGAGCGGGAGAACGAGGGCGATCTGCTGGTTGCGGCCGAGTTCGTCACGTCCGAGGCGATCAACTTCATGGCGCGATACGGCCGCGGGCTCATCTGCCTGACGCTCACCGCGGCCAGGTGCCGGCAGCTCAACCTGCCGCAGATGGTCGCCAACAACCGCTCGCCGCTCGGGACGAATTTCACCGTCTCGATCGAAGCCGCGCAAGGGGTTACCACCGGCATTTCCGCGGCGGACCGTGCGCGCACCGTCCAGGTCGCGATCCGGCCCGACGCAGCGCCGTCCGACCTGGTGCAGCCCGGGCACATCTTTCCGCTCATGGCGCAGGAGGGCGGCGTGCTGGCCCGGGCCGGACATACCGAGGCCGGCTGCGACCTCGCGCGGCTCGCGGGCCTCGCGCCGGCGGCGGTGATCTGCGAGGTCCTCAAGGACAACGGCGAGATGGCACGGCTGCCGGACCTGGTCGAGTTCGCCAGCCAGCACCGGCTGAAGATCGGCACCATCGCCGATCTCATCGAGCACCGCAGCCGCACCGAGTCGCTGGTGAAGCGGGTGGCCGAGCGCGACATCGAGACCGTGCACGGGCGATTCCGGCTCCATGTCTACAGCGAGCGGGTCGGGGAATCCACGCACCTGGCGCTGGTGAAGGGCACGCCCGCCTCCGCAGCGGAGGTGCTCGTGCGCGTGCACGAGCCGCTGTCGGTGATGGACCTGCTCGACCTGCACAGCGCCAGCCACTCATGGAATTTTCACGACGCACTCGCCGCCATCAACCGTGCCCCCTGCGGCGTGATCGTGCTGCTGCACGGCCAGGAGACGGCATCCGAGCTGATGGAGCATGCCCGCGGACGCACGGCCAAGGCCGCCGCGGCGGGCCAAGCCCTGAGGAATTACGGCATTGGCGCGCAGATACTGAGAGACCTCGGCGTGAAAAAGATGCGCCTGATGGCACAGCCGCGGCCGATGCCGAGCATGGTGGGCTTCGGGCTCGAGGTCACCGGATTCCTGCAACCGCCCGGACACGGCAAGTGATGAAGTGATGCGATGGCGAGGTGATGGTGCATGGCGGCACGGAACAACATCGAAAAGCTCGAACCCGACCTGCGCGGAGAAGGGTTGCGGATCGGCATCGTGGTGAGCCGCTTCAACCCCGAGGTGGGCGAAGCGCTGCTTGCGGCCTGCACCGCTGCCCTGAAGAAGCACGGCGTGCGCGCTTCCGACGTCCGCGTCGTCACGGTGCCGGGCGCGCTGGAGGCGCCGCTCGCGCTGCAGAAGTTGGCGAACACCGGGAAATACGATGCGCTGATCGCGCTCGGTGCGGTGATCCGGGGGGAGACCTATCACTTCGAGGTCGTCGCGAACGAGTCGGCGGCCGGCATCACCACGGTCGCGCTCGATACCGGCGTGCCGGTCGCCAACGGCATCCTGACCACGGAGAACGACGACCAGGCGGCCGCGCGCGCTGCGCAGAAGGGCGCGGATTGCGCGGCGGTGGCGATCGAGATGGCAAATCTCCTGAAAAAGCTGGACGGGGAATGAAGACTGCCCGCAGGCGCGCGCGCGAATTCGCGTTGCAGGGCCTCTATCAGTGGCAACTCGCCGGCACCGACCCGGCGACGATCGCCCGCCAACTGGGCGACGCCAGGGGCTTCGACAAGATCGACGCCGGCTATTTCAAGGGGCTGCTGGAGGGCACGGTGGCGGCCGCACCTGAGCTGGAAAAGGCCATCACGCCGCATCTCGACCGGGCGTTCTCCCGGCTGAGCCCGGTCGAGCGCGGCATTCTCCTGCTCGCCGGCTACGAGCTCGCGCACCAGCCCGAGGTGCCCTACCGCGCGGTCATCAACGAGGCGGTGGAGCTCGCCAAGGAATACGGCGGCACCGACGGCTACAAGTTCGTCAACGGGGTGCTCGACAAGCTCGCGGCAATGCTGCGGCAGGCGGAGATGCCTGGTTCGTGATGGATCGACGGCTCCAGAAACGCATCATGATGTTCTACGCGGCGGGCGTCATCAACGCCTTCCTCGGGCTCTACGTCGTGTTCGAGGGCCGGAACTTCCTGCCTCCCGAGACCCAGCGCTGGCTGGCGCTGTTCTTCTTCGCGTTCGCCGCCGTGGATTTCTGGTTTCCCCAGGTGCTCAAGAAGAAATGGCTCGAGGCGCGGGCGCAGCTCGAAGCCGAGCGCCGGAAGCAGGCGCCGCGCGACTCGTGATGGGCTGGGGTCATGGCCCTGTCGGAATTCCAGCTGATCAGGCGTTTCTTTACTCACCGCGCACCCGGCGCCGTTCTGGGCGTCGGTGACGACGCCGCGATCGTGCGCGCGCGGCCGGGATGCGATCTGGTAATGACCACCGACATGCTGGTCGCGGGGCGGCATTTCGACGCTGCTGCCGATCCCGAGCGGCTCGGGCACAAGGCGCTCGCGGTCAACCTTTCGGACATGGCCGCGATGGGCGCAGAGCCGCGCTGGACGACGCTTGCACTGGCGCTGCCGCGGTCAGATGCGCGCTGGCTGGCGGCGTTTTCGCGCGGCTTCATGCGCCTCGCACGGCGCCACGGTGTGGATCTCGTCGGAGGCGACACGACGCGCGGGCCGCTCAATATCTGCGTGCAGGTTGTCGGCGAGGTTCCGCGCGGACGCGCGCTGAGGCGCGACGGTGCGCGGGCGGGCGACGACGTCTGGGTCTCCGGCACGCTCGGCGATGCGGCGCTCGCGCTCGCCCCCGGGAGGCTCGGGCTGGCGCCGCGCGACTGGCGAGCGCTTCGGCTCAAGCTCGACGCGCCGACGCCTCGCGTCGGGCTTGGAATCGCGCTGCGCGGCATCGCCCGCAGTGCGATAGACGTTTCCGACGGGCTCATCGCAGATCTCGGCCACATCTGCGAGCGCTCGCGGGTGGCGGCTGAAGTCGAGCTCGATCGCGTGCCCGTTTCGGCGATCGTCAAGCGTCATTTCGAACGCCCAGCCGCGCGCGCGGCGGTTCTCGCCGGCGGCGACGATTACGAGCTAGTTTTCACCGCGGGCCGCGGGGAGCGCCCGGCGATCGTGCGGCTTGCAGGGCGGATGCGCCTGCGGCTCACCCGCATCGGTCGCATCGTTCGCAGGCGCCGCGGGGCCGCACCGGTAAGCGTGCTCCGCCGGGATGGGAAGCCCCTTGCGCTGGCGCGCGGGGGATATCAGCACTTCGCCTGACTCAGGCCCGCGATTCCGTGCTGCTCTCCCGCAAGGCGGTCAGGGCGCGCTGGGGATTGAGCGGCATGTGGCGCAGCCGCTTCCCGGTCAGCGTGAAGAAGGCGTTGGCGACCGCCGGCGCGGCCGCCGGCACGCCCAGCTCCCCGACCATGGTCGGGGAGGCGCCGCTCGACAGCACCTCCACCCGGATCTGGGGCACCTCGGACATGCGCAGCACCTCGTACTCGTGGAAGTTCGACTGCTGCACCGCTCCGTTCACGATCGTGACGCGCTCCTTCAGGGCCTGGCCGAGCCCCCAGACGATGGCGCTTTCCATCTGTGCCCTGAAGGCGTCCGGATTGATGGCGAGGCCGGCGTCGGCCGCCGCCCAGTAGTTATGGACGCGGATGCGGCCGGTTGCGGGGTCAACTGAGATTTCCGCCACCGCTGTGGTCAGCGAGCCTACCTTCGGCGCGAAGATGCCGTACTCGGCGAAAGCGATGCCGAGCGCCGTGCCGCCGGGACGCTGCTTGCCCCAGCCGGACATCTCCGCCACTTTCTCGAGCACTCTCCTGGCGCGCGCATCGTCTGTCAGCGACAGGCGGAACGCGAGGGGATCGGTCTTGTTCAGGTGCGCGATCTCGTCGATCATCGATTCGATCGCGAACTTGGTGTAGCCCGACCCGATCCCGCGCCACGCGGCGACGCGGGTGCGCTCGGCTTCCATGATGTGCTCGGAGCGCCAGTTCGCCACCTTGCTGTAGTAGGGAAGCTCCGCGCCGCTCATGAAGATGACGTCGCGGTCCTTTGCCTTCTTGATGTAGCCCGGGTGGTAGACGAAGTCGCTCACCGGCTCGCCGACGACGCGGTGGCTCCAGCCGACGATGCGGCCGTTCGCATCGAGCCCCGCCGAGATTCTCTGTGCTGTCATCGCGCGGAAAGTGCCCGCCCACAGGTCGTCTTCGCGGGAGAGCACCAGCTTGACCGGCTTCCCCACAGCCTTCGACACCAGCGCCGCGTCAACCGTGGTCTCCACGGTCGCGCGCCTGCCAAATCCACCGCCGAGGAAGTGCTGGTGCACCTTGACCTTGTCGGCGGTCGTGCCTAGCGCCTTGGCGACATCGAGCGTAGTGCGAGTCGGTGCCTGCGTGCCGACCCAGACCTCCACTGCGTCGGCGCGCGCGTCGACCGTCGCGTTCATCGGCTCCATCTGCGCGTGATAGCAGAGGTCGCTCAGATACTCGCGGGTGAGCACCGTTGCGGCGCCGGCCAGCGCCTTCGCCGCGTCTCCCGTCGCCTTCCACACGACGCCGGTGCGGCTCGCGTCGCGCGCATCGCGGAGATAGGCCTCAATGTCCCGGTCGGTATTGATCGCATCGCCCGGGAGCCCGTCGCGCCAGTTCACCTTGAGCTGCCGGCGCGCCTTGCGTACGGCGTCGAAATTCCGGCCGACCACCGCGACGCCGTGATCCAGCGTGACCACGTCCACGATGCCGGGGAGCTTCCGGATCTCCTCCGCGTTCGAGGAGGCGGGCCCGCTGCCCCTGACGGGCGCGCGGGCGAACGTGGCGTAGACCATGCCCGGAACACGGGCGTCGATGCCGTAGCGGGCCGCGCCGTTGGACTTCGCGGGCACATCCACGCGTGGCGTCGACTTGCCGAGGAGGCGATACTGCGCCGCCGGCTTCAAATCCTTGGCGGGATCGATCTTGGGCATCTCGGCAGGCGGCTTCGCGAACGACGCGATCTCGCCGTAGCCCAGCTTGCGGCCGGACTTCGCGTGCACGACCGTGCTCGGCTCGGTCGTCAGCTCGGACACCGGCACGCTCCAGCTCACGGCCGCGGCGTCGAGCAGAACGCGCCGCGCCTGGGCGCCCGCGACACGCAGCGGCGTCCAGTAGCCGATGGTCGAGATGCTCGCCACCACGTATTGGGCCTTGAAGATCGGGTGCGCGTATACGGGATCGATCGGCGACTGCTCGACGACGACCTTGCTCCAGTCCGCATCCAGCTCTTCGGCGACGATCAGCGGCAGGCCGGTCATGATGCCCTGTCCCATCTCCGCGACCGGCGACTGGATGGTGATCGTGCCGCTCGGTGAAATCGAGACGTAGGCGTTGAGCTTGTGCTTCGGCTCGTCGCGCGCGCCGGGCGTCGCGCAGCCTCCCAGGCCCAGCGTGAAGGAAAACGCGAGCCCCGCCGATGCGCCGAGAAATTCGCGCCGGCTGACCTGAAACTCGAGAAGCTCTGCTTCGCGGCGGTCGACCATGGCCTAGCCCTCCTTCGCGGCGCGCTCGATGGCGCGCACGATGCGAACGTAAGTGCCGCAGCGGCAGATGTTGCCATTCATGTGCTGGACGATCTGCTCGCGGCTCGGGTTCCGGTTCGCCGCCAGCAGCGCCGCGGCCTGCATGATCTGGCCGGACTGGCAGTAGCCGCATTGCGGCACCTGCTCGGCGACCCAGGCCTTCTGCAGCGGATGCGAGCGGCCGTCGCGCGACAGCCCCTCGATGGTGGTGATCTTCTTCCCGGCCACCTTTCCGACCGGCATGACGCACGAGCGCACCGGCTGGCCCTCGACGTGAACGGTGCACGCGCCGCAGTGCGCCGCGCCGCAACCGAACTTCGTGCCGGTGAGGCCGAGCTCGTCCCGGATCGCCCACAGCAGCGGCACGTCCGGGGCGACGTCGAGTGTCTGCGATCTGCCATTGACGGTGAGGTTGACCATCGGGCATCTCCTTCGAGTGGTGCGCGGGGAAATACTAGTTTAAGGCATCCTTGGCTCGACGCCGCAGTTTCCACTCGGGCGCGAAACGCCGGTATCCTTGTGAGTTCCTACGCTCTTGTAAACGGATGATTCGTGGCGGAAACGGGCCTGCCTATCGTGGTCGCGGGTGGTGGCATCGGCGGGCTGTCGGTGGCGCTGGCGCTCGCCCGCAAGGGGCGGCGCGTGCGCGTGCTGGAGAAGGCGTCCGAGTTTGGCGAGATCGGGTACGGCATCCAGATGGGGCCGAACGTGAGCCGCATGCTGGACCGCATGGGGCTTCTGAAGGCGCTCGAGCCGCACTCGGTTTTTCCCGACGCGCTGATCCTGGTCGACGCCGTTGATAATCGCGAGCTCACGCGCATCGCGCTCGGACGCAGGTTCCTCGAGCGCTATCAGTACCGCTATTTCGTCATTCACCGGCGCGATCTCCACGGGGAGATCCTCGAGGCGTGCAGGCGGCGCGACGAGATCACGCTCGAGGCTTCGCGCGGGGTCGCGAGCTTCGAGGAGCGCGGCAATTCGGTCATCGTGCACTGCGAGAACGGCGCCGAGTATGAGGGCGCAGCGCTGGTGGGCGCCGACGGACTTTGGTCGCCGACGCGGGCGGCGATCGTAGACGACGGCGCGCCGCGCGTGGCCGGCCACGTGACCTACCGCGGCGTGGTGCCGACCGAGGAGATCATCGATCGCAGCCACCTCGATTCGATGACGATCTGGATCGGGCCCGATCTGCACCTGGTGCAGTACCGACTGCGCGGCGGCGCGGTGATGAACAATGTCGCGACGGTCTCCAGCCGCCGCTTCCGGCGCGGCGAGCGCAAGGACTTCGGGGGGTGGGACGAGCTGGAGGAAGTGTTTGCGCGCGCGGATCCCAGGGTGCGCGACATGCTGCGCTACTTCGGGCGCGACCGGAACTGGGTCCTCCATGACCGCGATCCGGTGACCCACTGGACCCGTGGCCGCGCGACGCTGCTGGGGGATGCCGCGCATCCGACGCTGCAGTACCTGGCGCAAGGAGCAAACATGGCGATCGAGGATGGCGTGGTGCTGGCGGAGAAGGTTGCCGCGGCCGGGGACGACTATGGCCGCGCATTCCTTGCCTACCAAGGCGAACGCTTGAACCGCACCGCGCGCGTGGTGCTCTCCTCGCGCTTCTTCGGCGAATACTTCCACGCCGACGGCGGCGCGCGCGAGCTGCGCAACGAGCTGGCGCGGCGCCGTGATCCGGAAAACCCCTGGGAAGCCGACTGGCTCTATCGCGGCATCGAGGTGGATGGACGCCTGTGAGCGCCCATCCCGACCTCGTCCTGCGGCCGTCGTGGCGCTTCGTGGCGAGCCACCCGGCGCATTTCATCGCGTTCGGATTCGGCGCGGGGCTCGCGCCCGTCGCGCCGGGAACCTGGGGCACACTCCTCGCGCTGCCGCTCTACTGGCTGGTCGAGCCGCAACTCGAGGCACGGGCGTTCCTGCTGCTGCTCGCCGTGCTGTTCGGCGCGGGCATCTGGGCCTGCGAGGTGACCGGACGCGCCCTCGGCGCTTCCGACCACGGCGGAATGGTCTGGGACGAGACGGTGGCATTCCTGCTCGTGCTGTTCTTCGTCCCGGCGACGCTGCCATGGCAGGCAGGGGCGTTCCTGCTGTTCCGCCTGTTCGACATCGTCAAGCCGCCGCCGATTCGCACCTGCGAGCGCACGTTCAGGAACGGCTTTGGCGTGATGCTCGACGACCTGGTCGCGGCGTTCTATACGCTGCTCGTGTTCGCGGTGGCGATAGCGCTGATTGAGGGATGAGGACCCAGAGATGAAACGAAAGAGCGGAAATGCGAAACGCGTCACGCGTAACCGGCGACGAGCCCCTTTTTTCCGGCTGGCGGAGAAAGTGGGCGCCGCGCTAAAGCGCCGCGGGCTGATGCTGACGACGGCCGAATCGTGCACCGGCGGCTGGGTGTCGGAGGCGGTGACGATGGTGCCGGGAAGCTCGGACTGGTTCGAGCGCGGCTTCGTGACCTATACCTACATCTCCAAGCGCGAGATGCTGGGCGTCAAGGAAGCGACGCTCGAAAAGCATGGCGCGGTGGCCGAGGAAGTCGTGCGCGAGATGGCGGAGGGCGCGATTGCCCGCAGCCACGCCCAGGTTGCCGTGGCGGTGAGCGGCGTCGCCGGGCCTTCCGGGGGAACGCCTGAGAAGCCGGTCGGCACCGTCTGTTTCGCCTGGGGCATGAAGGACGGCGGGTCGGCGAGCGAAACGAAACGCTTCACCGGGGACCGCGAAGCAGTGCGCCGGCAGTCCGTCGGGCATGCGCTCGCGGGCGTGCTCGCATTACTTTCCGCCAAAAAAAGTTTGTAATTCGAGCAGTTACCTTAAGTCGACGCGCTGCGAGCCTGATCAATCGCGCGCAAGCAGATGGATCAGGCTGGAGGTGTCCCAGCGCCGCCCTCCACGCGCCTGGATCTGGGCATAGAACTGGTCGAGCAGGGCGGTGACCGGCAGCCGCGCGCCGTTCTTCCTCGCCTCCTGCAGGCAGATAGCGAGGTCCTTGCGCATCCAGTCCACGGCGAAGCCGAACCCGTCGAACTTGCCCTCGCACATGGTCTGCCAGCGGCTTTCCATCTGCCACGAGCGCGCCGCTCCCTGCGAGATGACCGAAATCACCTTCTCCATGTCGAGGCCGGCGCGCTGGCCGAAATTGAGACCCTCGGCGAGCCCCTGGACTACGCCGGCGACGCAGATCTGGTTCACCATCTTGCACAATTGACCGGAGCCGGCGGGGCCGATCAGGGCGCAGCTCCTGGAATAGAGATCGAGCACCGGCTTCGCGCGCGCGAAGGTGGCGGGATCACCCCCGACCATGACGCCGAGCTGGCCATTCCGGGCCCCCGCCTGCCCGCCCGATACCGGCGCGTCGAGAAAGGCGAGACCGCCCTCCCGCGCCAGGGTATCGAGCTCGCGCGCCAGGATCGCCGAGGCGGTGGTATGGTCCACCAGGACCGCCCCCTTCCTCATGCCGGCCAGCGCGCCGCCCTCGCCGAGGGCAACCGAGCGCACGTCGTCGTCGTTTCCCACGCAGGTGAAGACGAAGTCGGCGTCCCGCGCCGCATCGCGTGGCGACGGCGCGCCCGCTCCCCCGTATTCCCCGATCCATTGCGCGGCGCGGGCGGGGGTGCGGTTGTATATGGTCACGTCGTGGTTCCCCTTCTTCCTCAGGTGCCCGGCCATGGGATATCCCATGACGCCCAGGCCAATGAATGCGATGCGTGCCATGCGTGCGCCTCCGGCTTCTGGAAAAGCGCAATATGGGCGCCGCCGCAATCAAGGTCAACGGAAACTCCGCGCCGGCGTTGAGCCCGAATGCGGCGCCGGATTCGGGGCCGCACGGTGCAACTGGTTTAAAATATGCAGTTACGAATGACGGGGGAATCCCAAATGGATGACAACAAGTCAAAGGCGCTGGCCGCGGCGCTGTCGCAAATCGAAAAGCAGTTCGGCAAGGGCTCGATCATGCGCCTCGGCGAATCCGACATATCGAGGGATATCAAGGTCGTGTCCACCGGCTCCCTGGGCCTCGATCTCGCGCTCGGCGTCGGGGGCCTTCCGCGCGGCCGCGTGTGCGAGATCTACGGCCCTGAGTCCTCGGGCAAGACCACGCTCGCGCTGTCGGTGATCGCCCAGATGCAGAAGCAGGGCGGTACCGCCGCCTTCATCGACGCCGAGCACGCGCTCGACCCGCAGTACGCCGGCAAGCTCGGAGTCGACGTCGAGCAGCTCCTCATTTCCCAGCCCGACAACGGCGAGCAGGCGCTCGAGATCGCCGACATGCTGGTGCGCTCGAGCTCGGTTGACGTGGTGGTGATCGACTCGGTGGCGGCGCTGGTGCCCAAGGCCGAGATCGAGGGCGAGATGGGCGAGCCGCAGATGGGCCTGCAGGCGCGG
>Ga0105340_1000104_pt1 | contig 41105 bp, 51 predicted proteins | sample EasRivMeERMLT700_FD_89676 | JGI IMG/M metagenome (GOLD analysis project Ga0105340, IMG submission 89676) | Soil microbial communities from meander-bound floodplain in the East River, Colorado, USA - East River MetaG ERMLT700 | ecosystem: Environmental > Terrestrial > Soil > Floodplain | place...
GATACAAACGATAAAACGGTTCGCTTTCACTTTGACAGTCTGCAAGAGTTGCAGCGTCACATAGACGATACGCCTAGGACATGGCGCGCAAAATACAGCATGTCAGATAGTGAGACATCCGAAAATTGGGATTTGAACGCGGGCTACCGAGGCGCATTAAAGCTTGCGCGGGAAGGCTGGCAATCGGGGGCTGAGAAGCTTGCGGCTGGACTGCTACGCTTGCCCGCTCTCAAATCTACGCCGCGCACTACATACGGCGTAGCGGGCACGCGGCCACATATCGGGCGTTATGCATCGGGTGTTGACGCCTGCATGATCCGACGTAGCAATGATGCGCAGCGTTCGCAGCGTCCAGTGATAACGCTTGCCGTGCCTGTCAATGCAACGGCTGACATTAAAGCAAGCGCAATGTCTAACTATGGTCTAGCGATTGCGCGGTATATCGACGAGCTAGAAGCGGGCGGGCAACGTGTGGAGCTTGTCGCGGCTATCGTTTCGATAGTATCGGGCAAGCGCCTAGTGCATAGCTGGACGGTCAAGCACGCCTCAGAGCATATGGATTTTGCTACGGTAGCATTTAGCCTAGGCCATCCCGCCATGTTCCGACGCCTAGGCTTTGCGCTACGTGAGCGTTCGCCAGTACGTGAGGACAGCGGCTATGGCATGTCGCAGGACTTGCGCCTATCTGACCTTATCGACTGCGAACGCGGGACCATAATTCTTAACGGTATGAAAAATGCTAACGCTATCGCATACAATCCCGACAAGGCACTAGAAAACGTAGGGCGACAGATACAAGCCGCACTTGATGATCCTGAAGCCGCTAGCGCCTAGCGGCTAGCGCCAATCCCATACCCTAAGTGCTTTAATGCCCGCGCCTCACAATCGCGGGCTTTTGCTTGTCCAGTATCCTAGCGGCCATGCGCTCGCTACCCATGCTCAAAAATAAGTGCCCGGAAAGGCACCGCCAGACGACGAAACGAACTAGGGCGCTACCCATGCCACCCAAACGCCTTTCGTTGCCTAGCGACCCCTTAGCTTGCCAAATCTGGCATATCGCCTTAAAGCCGCCTGATTGCGCCGCTTGCCGACGCCCCAACTGTATCACTGACCTAGCACACTAAAGACGACCGTTTCTGTCGTATAACCGTGGGCTATACCCTGTCGCCAGTATAGGAGCCGGTATTGGAGACAGGACGCGCCTAGCACGTAGCATTAAAGCGCCTATGAAATAGTACAATGGAGACTTGACAGGGTTGGGGATACGCCATAAGAATAGCAGCGGGGCGAATTGTGCCTGTTAGGAAAGGTTAATATCATGTTAGTAAATGTACCTTGGAAAGTGGCCGAGATAGTGACTAAGCACGGCATACGCCCGTCCGATGGTAGTACGCCGATCATGGCAGAATTGAACCAAGAGCAAGGCGGGGGAGACATCTGCATAGCTAACGTGCATTGCCACACCAAGTTTAAGCGGGGCAAGGCTAACGAGAGCGTATGCCGCCTACGTGACGCGCATACGGCTATCATAGTGGAAGCACCGGCCATGCTGCTACTGATACAGGAGATGGTGCGGCGCAACGATACGGCTACGCCTATGCCGCGCGATGCGAAGATATGGGATGATGCCCGCGAGATACTGGCGAGAGCATTGGGAGAGCATTAAAGTGAACATGACTAGGCCCGTTGAGGGAGTAGAAGAATTGATAGACCAGCACCGTGCGGTAATGGATCTATTGGTTGACGCAATGGAAGCTATGCGCGATGCCATGCCGCATGGCCGTGACTACATCGGCAAGCCGGAACGCTATGAAGCTGATAGGGAACTGTGGCAAGTGCGATACGATAGTATTAAAGCTATCCGTGATGGATTGCTACAGGAAGCCTTGGCGCTCTATAGTGGGAGGTACTGATGCCGTTGATGACGCCAATAGTGAACAACAACGGCACAAGCCGCGCTATGCTGATCGAACAGCGTACTAAGGTGATGGATGCGCTATACAACGTCATGCAGGCGCTAAAACACAATAAGCCGCATGGCCGTGACTATGAGGACACCGAGAAGTTTGACGCGGATACCGAGATATGGCAGACGCGGTACGATACCATTAAAGCAATTCGCTTGGACATCATGGCCGAAGCCATAACTCTATACAATGGAGAACACAAGAAATGACACTTGACGAACTAGAGCAGGCGCTAGACGGCGGCAACCTATGGGTACAGGCGACAGCGACGAGATACTGGAAGGTACGCCGCAATGGTGTTACTAAGCGTTGGAAGCGTGATCTATACCGCTACTCCATTCCGTGCAAGGCGGGCTTTCGTGATACTTTTAGCTTGACTAATGAAACTGTTGACAGGCATAGTCTGATTGTTAGTGAGACAGACCCAAATGTGAAAGGCTAGAAATGAAACCAATTATCAAAGTCACCACATTAGGTGCGAGTACTACTAAAGGTGCTCGGCTAATGGTAGTGATCGGAACACAACGCTATTACTACAATCAAACCGTAGAAGCCATTGAACTGGATCAGCAGCGCGTAAACGCCGCGCGTGAAGCCATGCTGGAACGCGGCTACGCCAAGGGTGGTGTATTCGTTGCGGGGTTCGACGATGGCGAACGCGACACTATCACTTATACGCGACTACCGCTTGAAGTGATTAGCGAGCGTGCGGCTAGGAGCATGTTCAGGGATCAACCCGCGATTGAAAACCGCGATTGGTTTTACTACTGATGTTACACATGGCTGGTAGCATAGCAATTGCTATAATCATACTAATGTACGTATTCAGCGAAAGATAGGTGCTTTAATGCTAGACATAGCCGGGGCAATTCTGATCGTCGTAGGGCTTATACTCACCGGCTGGCTTGGCCTGTTCTTCATAGGAGCGGCGGCTAGAGATAAAGCGAAGTATGGCCTAATCGACGATGACGGACAGCAGGGCTGCGGCTTGGTACTATTGATAGGTGCCATAGTCACGGCTGCATGTATAGTAATATTCAACTAGGAAAGGCAGTAACATGGGTAAACTCAGCGAGAATGAGATAAAGTTTGTTTTACACGCAGCAAGTATCATATCGGATGCTGTCGCGAATACGATGGGAGACGCGATACTAAGCGCACCGGACAAACTGCGCTCGACAGTAGGCTTCTTAGCTATGGCTTTGATTGAAAAGCGCATAGAGGAAATAAAAATTCATACCAAGCTAGGCACTGGCGTAGAAGCTACATTAAAGCATCTAATAGATCAGATGTATGCGGCGGGCTATGTCAAGGCAATTAAACCCGAAGAAAAGAAGGCAGTATAATGGACCTTATATTCAAGCAGGACTTTACTAACACGTTCGACGGCATAAATTGCGTCATAAGAGAAGATGACATAATCGTTGCTACTTTCAACATGAACACAATGGCCGGGAGAGCCGCGCTTGGTATGTTCTGCAACGCTACGTCAAAGGATGGCGGCACTGTTTACAACAGCAACAGCGAGCAGTACGACATTGGGAGCCTCGATCAGCTACTAAAGGGGAAGGTCTGATGCGGGACGAGGACTTAACGGAAACTATAGCCACTCTTGAGTTTACTCTTGAGGCTGCGCAGAAAAGTGAGGCTGCGCTTGTAGCTGAAAACGAACGCCTGCAAAAGCTGTACGATGAGCAGTATAGGGCCATTAAAGCCTATGCTAATGAGCTATCGTGGCACAAGAAAACCCGTAGCATAGCCGAACGGTTGCTGGACCTACTGGAAACCAAGCCGTTGCCACTAGAATGATATTTACAGTAGCGTTGTTTTTCACCGTATTAACCTTATTTGTGGCGCTTGTCCTATTGACGATGCACTACTGCTAGAGTAATGCGGTACGAAAGGAGAAAACCAAATGATGTTTATTCACTATGATCCCGATGATGGGCCAAAGGTGTTTATGGCGCACATGCACGCAACGCACATGGTAGCATGTCGCCGATGCCGCCACCACGCCACGCTACCGGAACACGCCGAGCGATTGAAGTCACTGTTTGACTTTGTTAATTCACTCGTTACGCGAGTAGATGAGGGCGAGAACTTCACAGTCACAAGCGAGATTGCCCTAAACGATTGGGAAGGTGCTTTAATAGTACTGGACCGTTGGATGGTGTGCAATGACGTTTGTAACAATGCCGAGGGAATAGTAAAAGATATTGATGGAGTGCTGAATGTACTGGAAAGGATATTGGGCATTGACGATGAACAGCACACCTTGCACTGACGATGCCTTGCTACAAGTTGTTAAGGCCGCAGAAGAAGCGGTATCTGATGCTTTAATGCACTTACAAGTAGCTAATGCAAAACACCGACGCGCTGTTAAAAGGCTAGTAAAGGCAACAATCGACTACGCCCGCGCTAATCCCCATCCGTGGATGGGTATGAATGTTTACCGCATCCAAAAAGCAGAAGGGTTAAAACCCCGCTACGAAACTGGTGTAGTGTGCTTTAAGGACTTTGATACGCCGGACTATGAGAACCCCCATATAGGGGTAGGAAAGTATTTTGTGCTGGTAGGCGGAAAGAGTGCTCACTGGCTCGATGAAAATAACTGGCATATCGAAATTTAGTTCTTGACGTAGCAAAACAGACGCATTATCTAACTTATACCAACAACGGAGAACAGATATGAACGACATGACACAGACGATTGAAGCCCCCGCTGCACCCGTAGCGGACGACAACACCTTCTCATTCGAGATTGAGAACCACGAGAAGGACGTTGAAGTGGACTTGGCAGCTATCCCGCTGACTATCCGCAAGCATCTTCTCAAGACAGCCGTGCGCGGCTATATTCTCAATCGCGTTTCGACCGCTCTGGCGAAGGCCAAAAAGGACAACACAGATTGGGACGTTTACGAGGCAGCGACCAAGAATGACCCGTTGCAGGCCATCGTAGCGCAACCGACTGAGCCGCGTGTGTCCGTGGACATCGCAGCTATCTCAGAGAGGGCCATTAAAGCCCTTTATGAAGGTGCGCTTGGTAGGCGCGGTGACGGGGCCAAGAAGGCCAAGGTACTGCGCGACCCGCTGACTACGCAGATTACCCGCGCGGTTGTGGCGGAAGTGTATGAGAAGGGACGTGCTCTTGATCCGTCCTATAAGTACCCAACGGCGCTCAAGGAAGTCGGCGCGGACGGTATCGCATACCTCAAGGCGAAGATCGCTGAGAAGGTAGCTGCTGGCGCTGATGAGGCGGTCATGTTGGCCTTCCTCGATACGCGCTATGTCAAGCCCGCCCGTATCATGCTTGGCCTCGATACTCCGGGCAAGCTCAAGGACGCGGACGGTATCCTTTAATACCGCTGCTCCTAGCAGGGGTGAAGTTTATTAGCCTTTCCTTCACCCCTGCATTTTTCTTGTTGACATGCGTTTAGAGGCAGTCTAGACAACATGGACAGCCACGGCCTACCACCCTTCGGGGTTACTAGACTGGACGCTTAGAGATTAGTGCTTCGGCACTGATCTGCGCCCTCAGAAAATCCGGTTTCCGGGCTATCTGGGGGCGCTCGCATGTCCGGGCCTATCCAACCCCGCCAGACCCCTCGAAAATGGCGCTTGACAAGGGTTTAAGGCCGGTACATGGTGCTTTTCCCGTTCGGGATGCGACTAAGATTGAAGGCCGCTTTGCATGACTGTTGTAGCAGACTATGACACTGTATTAAGGATGCTTAATACTTGTCAGCCGCACAACACTGTAACTGAGATACGGCTGCTCTCGAAATACCAAGGTGTCGCAATGACGGGGTACTTTAATGACCCTGTAATCGCAGCCAATGCGATAATACACAGCGATAACGAAGGCATATCCGGCATATACTCTACTATCAATCCAGTTATCCCCGACGCCTACGCCCGCGTAGCAGACCGCCTAGTCTCCGCGAAAGCTGGCATTGCCACCCACGATAAAGAGATACTATGTCGCCGCTCTATGCTGCTGGACTTTGATCCCGTATATCCTGTATCGGGTATATCCAGTACTAACGAGGAACACCTACTTGCTTTAGAGCGTAACAAGTACGCCAGCGAGCAATTGACCTTGTGGCACGGCTTCCCCTGCCCCGCGCTTATAGATAGCGGCAATGGCGGACATGGGCGCTACTTGCTTGAAACACTACCCAACGAGGACAGTTCTACTAAGCTAATCAGGTCGGCGCTGCAAATACTACATATTATGTTCAGCGATAGTAGGGTTATACTCGACCAGACTGTCTTTAATGCTGCTCGTATTGCCCGGATAGCAGGAACCGTAGCGCGCAAGGGTGAGAACACCCCGTCACGATGTTACCGTATGGCTAACATAATACAGCCGTTTGACCCGCTAGATATACTATCGCGCTCTACGCTGGAAAAGTTCGTCACCCGCTACCAACACTTAATACCGTCTAAATTGCCTTCTAAGGCCCGCTACAGTGGCGAATACCCCGACGATGAGAAGCTATACAGAAAATTGAATAACGCAGCGCGTGAGAACCCCCATAATTGGGTGCCACAGATCATGGCAGACCTAGCTAGGCCATCGGGGCTAGGCTACAGGATATACAGCGATGCACTCGGTAGGGACTTGGAAGAAGCAATCTCCATAACCGCTGCATACGGTGTTAAGGACTTCGGCATAGCGGACATGAACGACCCTACAGCGGGACGCCGGACGCCTATAACACTCGTATCTGAGATACTTACTAATGGGAACAAAGTAGAAGCGGCAAGGCTGTTGTCCGCTACGCTCGATGTACCGCTGAATGAGTTTGATGGGAAGGCTTTAATACCACCCCTACCCACGCCACAGGCCAATGATCCTATCACTATGCCTGATGAGTTGATGGGCCAGCTACCATTTCTACAACCTTTAACGCACTTGGATTACAAGCTACAAGACTTGAAGCCTACAGAGTGGTTCGTAGGAGACTTGCTAGTCAAGAACGCATACAATCTGTTTAGTGGCCCGCCCAAAGCTGGTAAGTCAACTGTTGTACGCTCTATGGTGGCATCCGTGCTGCTAGGCTCGCCATTCTTGGGACGGCCCATACAACAGGGTAAGGTACTCTATATAGCCTATGAGGACATGCATGATGATCTTATAGGAGATATATTAAAGCATCTTAAGCTACAGCTAATAGACGACAACGTACCGGCACATATAATAGAGGAAAGGTGCTCGGAAGCCCTTACGAGGTTTAAGCACTACGCGGCCCTTCGCGGGCAACGCGACTTCCTAAAACAGATACCTATGGACAAGCGGGGGATTGAGTTCATTGGACAGTATCTAGAGGCAAATCCAACTGATCTAGTAGTAGTGGACCCCATACGCCTGTTACGCAGCAATGAGCGCGTCAGCAATGATCTAGTCACGCAAGAGTATTTTCAGGGTATGGACTTTGTGAACCTTGCCGGTGGCTTTAATACTACTCTATTGGGACTGCATCACGACAACAAGCAAAGTATGCGTAGCCGGGAAAAGAACCCGCTAACAGCCGTAGGCGGTACAGCAGCGGTGACAGGTGCAGCACAACATATTATGAACATATTGGGAGACACCAGTAACATGGCTTCACAGCCTGTGTTGGGTCTTACTGGCAAAGGACGCATTAAAGCTAGTACCAATACCATACTATATAGGATGCGCGACGATGGGGCTATTCGTCAAGCGCCGCCGGGGTCTGAGATTACTTGGCCGGACACTGGTGCACTTACTACTAAGGAAGAAAAATACCGAGAACTCATAATAGAGTTATTGGGGGCGCATGGCGCATTATCTGTTGCGGAACTAACCGCACACGCTAATTTTAATGTCCTAACAATTAAAGGCCCACTAAATAGACTACTGAATGAAGGTGTGGTTAATTCAAGGACTAGGCAACGTATGTTACACGAAGCAGGACCACCAAGAAAGGAGTATTATTTAGCAGGAAGTGATGGGAAACCAAAAGGTTTAATAGACATATTATAGGAGAAGTAAAAATGACTGGTATTCTTGAACAGCTACAGGCAGATGTAGCAAGCATTAAAGCACTACTGAATGGCGGCGGAACCCCCGCGATCAATACACCCGCACAGCCGGTTGACGCTTTCGGCGGCTTTGCACCCGCAGCACCAGCGGCCCCGGTACAGATCACCGAGACGCATATCATGGAGTTGATACAGCCGCACCTTGAGAACGCAGCCGTTAAAGCTGCTCTACAGGCAAACTTGGCATCGCTCGGTATTACTCGCTTGCCTGATGCGCGGCCAGATCAGTACCCGGAAATGTACAGGCTGTTCAGCGCAACACTTGCGCAGCACGCCAAGCCGTCTGTGCAGCCCGCCGCACCTACGTCCATTATCTAGTTCCCGCAAGGGAGAAACCGGCCCTTATGGGTCATACAGTAGGAGAGTGACTATGGAAGAAGAAACTGTGGAAACCAACGTCCCCGCCACGGATGAAGTACCAACGGCAGCGGAACCGCCGAAGCTACCTGATGAAGAAGGCGACGACGATACTCCAACGCCAGATGAAGAAGGCGAAGATGAGGAAAATGATGAAGTAGAAGGGTAGGAGATACCATGACAAAGCACAAAAAAGACATAACACTGGAAGATGATGAACCAGAGGTTACGCCTATGGCTTCACCTGATCCAGTGAGTAGCCCCGGAAAACCTGTACCGGCAGTAGTAGCACCGGCCAACGCTTCGCCAGTGTCACCAGAAAGTAGAACTAGCCCCTATCCGGGTAGCGGCTACTACATTGTGGCACTTGCAGCATAGGGAGTGGTTCAAATGGATGAGTCTTTATTTGAGTATTACGACATGCACCTTACTGGCATGGTAGTATCAAATGCAGAAGAAGCCAGTGCGGACGATGAAACCGCATATGAACCCGAACTAGAATTTGATTGCTAGGAGCTAGGGGTATGGCAGCACATGCAACGCTAAGGCCACCATCGGCGGCAAGTCGCTGGTTGTCATGCCCCGGCTCTGTTAATAGTACAAGACTACACCCTAATAACAGTAGCGAAGCGAGTATTAAGGGTGATGACGCTCACAGACTTTTGGACACGGCTATTAATTGGGGCATTGTCCCTGACCACAGTGATATTGATATTGTCTATAGCGTGATGTTTGCCCATGAGTGGGTACTAGCAACACATAAGGAATACGGTAACTGTGAACTGTACACCGATGAGACGCTAGACATACCAGAGACAGGTGAGTTTGGTACGGCTGATATTATATTCGTGAAGAAGGATTTAATACACGTTATTGACTATAAGAATGGCTATGTACCCGTCGATATAAACTTGAACGCGCAGTTGATGTGCTACCTGCTAGGCGCTATAGCCAAGTACGGCGAGCGCAGACACTATAAGATCAGCGTGATACAACCGAATTATGTCCATGTGGACGGCAAGATACGACACTATGATGTTACGCCTGAAAAGCTGCAATGGTTCAGAAATGAAGTAGCTTTTTCGATGCTTAACAGCGAGAAGTATGTAGCTGGCAAACATTGTAAGACCACCTACTGCCCCCACCGTGGAAGCTGCGAAGTCTTTAATGCTTGGGCTAAAGAGAACCTTCAACTAGCCTACTATCCTAGCGATGTAGCTGGCATGAATGACGATGAACTTGCAGAAGCACTAGATCAAGCTGATATTCTACAGGGATGGCGCGACACGCTACGAGGGGAAGCCCTACGGCGTATCTTGCACCAGAATAGAAGCATTAAAGGCTATAAGATCGTCCGTGGTAAAAAGGACAGGGACTTTCGCGACGACAAGCACCGTGAACAAGTGTTTACCAATTTGAAAGAATTAGGTGCTACAACTGATGAGTTATATACGCCAGTACCCATATCAGTGGCCGGGGTGGAGAGAGTAATAAAACGCATCTTCAAGCCTCAAGGCCGTAACGCATGGGCAACGGGTATGGATAAAATTTGCGGGCCGGACATGCTCGCACCACAGAATTTATCGCTAACCTTAGAGAAGGCGATAGATGGCCGCAAACCCTACAGCCGGGGTGCAGAGTTTGGGCCGCTAAAAGGTTCCCCGGAAGACGCTACTACTGATACAAGCAACACAAGCAACACAAGCAACACAATGAAGGATATACTTTAATGGCATACGCAAACAACGCTGGAAAACCTATTTTCCATGAATTTATCTCACCTATCGGCTTACTGGTTCATTGTAGCCACGACAAGCCGTTGATGAAAACCAATGAACAAACCAAAAAGCCCATTCTTGATGAGAACGGTATTCAGGAAGCTGAGTACCGTGTTACTATCGCTTGGGACAAGACCCGTATCGCGGAACTACAGCCTATCATCGAACTTGCGCGCTTAGTACAAAGCGAAGCATGGCCGGACAGCATGAAGCCGGGAGCGTTCTTTGCATTGGAGCCGTTCTTCCGCGATGGTGACAACCCCGCGCACAATACCAAGCGTCGGGAGTACCTATTGGGCAAGTACTATCTCAACCACAAGCAGAAGGCCATACCAAACCGTAACCCTACTACGGGGCAGATTGTCTATAGCGGCGCTCCCGGCATTGTCGGGCCGTATGGCGAGGATATTATGCCGTTGGACTTGTATTCAGGCTGTACGGGCCGTTGCAGCGGTATTCTGTTTGGGTCCGAATACATGGGTAAGAACTTCATTAGCAGCCGCCTCAATAACATACAGAAATTTGAAGATGGGGAAAAGATCGGCGGTACATCGCGACCGGACCCCAAGAGCCAATTCGGCGCTATCAAGGCTGGCGGTCCTGCCATGCGTGATGTGCTTTAATGGCTGAGTTCTGCAAACAGTGCGCCGGGGAGCTAGACTTCCCGGCAGACTTCACCGACCTATTCAGTCAGCATGGCATAGTACCTGACGGTATGATAGGCTTTAATGTACTATGTGAAACATGCGGTACGGCTTTCATAATTGACAATGAAGGTACTTGCGGTAGCGAGCACTGTGACGGTCATATGGGCGCACCGGGACCGCATGGACGGGGGTACAATGGCTGAACCTATACAAAGCGAACACTTCGCGTCAATGAACGTACTAGCAAACTTTCTTGACGAAACCTTTAATGGAGATAAAAAAGGCCATGACAGGGAAATATCATTCGTACTACTAATATCTAGGTTTGGTCAGATTGATAACGGGCGTGTTAATTATATCAGTAATGGAGAACGTGAGGATATAATTTGTATGCTCAAAGAGATTACCGCCAGATTTGAAGGCCGGTATCTAGACCAAAAGGGTACGGCATAATGCTACGCTATCACGATGTAATGTTCCTGTTTGCAGATATGCGCAAAGCTATTACTGAGAAGCGGGACTTAACCGATGTAGAAATACTGGAAACTATAAGGGATGCACAAAAGGTACTTGCGTCTATAATAGACAGCCTGAACAAGATAGCAGAAAGAGGTGAATAATGTACACCAGAGAAGAAAAACAGCAGCTTGAAAACCTTGAAGCAACATGCGACGTACTTGTAGAAACTATAATACGCCAGCATGAGGGCGGGTACGTTATTACCCATACTAGGCGGTTTGGACAAAACGACATTATAGTAGGTCAAATGTCAACTGTGCATGTCGCATATAACGCAATTGATATATGTGATGTAATTGACAAGCTGTATCCACCAGACACGGATATACTGACGGACGTTGCGCGGCCTAACTAGTGCGCGTTCACGTTGACTTTGAAACTCGTAGCACGGTGGACCTTCGTACCCGTGGTAGTACCATATACGCGCAGCATTGGACTACAAGCCCTTTAATGCTTGCCGTGGTTACTGATAGTTCAAGAGGTGTGTTCGATTTTATAAATTGGTTAGCAGCCTATAAGACTTCAATCTATCCTGCTTGTAGTGAAAACGACCCCTTCTTACATGCATATAAACCTACTATACCGGGTTACATTAAAGCATATATAGACGCCGATGCCGTATTCGTCGCGCACAACGCCCGCTTCGAGCAGGATATATGGTGGTGGATATGCCACAAGCGGTGGGGGTGGCCTATGCCCCGCCGTTGGTCATGTACAGCCGCTCGCGCCCGCTATTGGGGTCTTAGAGCTTCGCTGGACGGCTGTGCATCTGATTTAGAACTGCCCCTGCAAAAGATGGATACTGACTTCATAAAGACTTTCTGTATTCCTCGTAAGTACAAAGGTCCAAAGAAAAACGGTATCATTACTGAGCTATGGGCAGAACCGCATGAACTACCAAGACAGTGGGAAGAAGGAATAGAGTACTGCCTGAATGACGCTCTAGTCGAACAGCAGATTGACAACATGCTGCCTGACTTACCGGACTTTGAGCAGCGCGTATGGGAGTTAGACTTCAATATTAACACCCACGGTATTCCCATAGACACTGACAACTTGGCTAAGGCCATACACTTTTCAGACCACTATGCACAACATGCCTTGCAACGCTTTAATGCTATTACATCGTATAACCCCACGCAGCGGGACAGGGTGCTAGAGTACCTAAACCAACGTGAAGAAATGGAGAAGCTATCCAACCTTCGCAGCAAGACACTAAACAGGATAGTACAAAACGACTTGCCGTTTGACTTACGCGATGTAATCAATATCAGGCTGGACAGTAGCCGAGCATCGGTCAAAAAGCTGGAAGCCATGCGTATAGCCGCATCGCCTGATAATAGAGCACGCGGGACATTCCTATACTACGGCGCTCATACTGGTCGCTGGTCCGCCAAAAGACTACAGCCGCATAACTTCATACGAAGCGATGGTAAACCGGCTAGTATAATGTTCAAGTATCTAGCTAGCGGTACATGGAACATGGGGTTAAGCAACAGCGGTATGCCTGATTGGGTAGATACCGCTGACGTGCTGTTCCCAAGGCCATTAAAGACACTAGCCGAGAGTATGCGCGGCTTCATAAAAGCCCCAGACGGACAAATAATCATATCAGGCGATTACTCACAGATTGAGGCTAGGGTACTTGCATGGTTAGCTAATTGTGCTACACTACTGCATAGCTTTAGTACCAAGGAAGATGTATATGTCCGGTTCGCAGCAGATTATATGTATAGAAGGCAGTACACAGATTACTTCGGGGGAGACAGTAAAGTACTACCAAGTTTGGCAAACGAACGGCAGATGGCAAAGTCGGCGGTGCTTGGTTGTGGCTTTCAGCTTGGAACAAACGGCTTTCAAGAATACTGTGATAACTTGGATATTATCATATCTGAGGACGAGGCGGCAGCGACTATTAAAGCGTATCGTTCGGCGTATCCTGAGATAAGCGATTATAATACTGGACTATGGGCAAGGGTCAACTGGTGCGCTATTCAGGCTGTTGACAACGAGGGTCAAACTATACAGCTTTATGGCACCCCTATAACCTTCCATGTTTACCGTATAGATCAGGAACGCTGGTGGCTTATTTGCACCTTACCTAGCGGGCGTCATATCGCCTACTACCGTCCCAAGACTGACACTATAAACCAATGGGGAAAGCCGGTCCTGTCGTATCGTACTGAATGGATGGGCAAGACGTACCGGGAGCAAACATACGGCGGTAAACTGGTCGAAAATATCGTACAAGGCGTAGCTAGAGATATTTGCGCTATAGGTGCGCTCAATTCTCAGTCAAGAGGTTTCAACGTATTCATGCTGGTTCACGATGAAATAGTCACGCTATGCAACGACGATAATACTGATAACAACAAGATAGTATTAAAGCAATGCTTGCTAGACTTGCCCGCATGGTGCGAAGGACTACCACTGGACGCTGACATTAAAGCAATGCACCGCTACTCAAAATAATTTTACTATCGCTTGACTTTCCTGTTGACAGGGTTTTACGGTCGGCATATCTTCGTTATTAACAGGTGGGGGACACCATGAAAACGACAATGAAAACATACGAGTTCGACGCACACCCCCCCGCATCACTCGTATGGGGGTCGTCCGGGGAAGACAGCCACCCTGCCAACCGGACGGCCCCACCGTATTCTGGTATGCATTAAAGCATGTATATCGAACGCGAGATAGAAGAACGCTTGCGCATACGTTTGAGCGCATACGGCTTCAAAGTACTCAAGCTACAGACACCCGGACATACAGGCGTCATGGACCGCATGATTTTACGCCCGCGCTACGCCCCCGGCCCGCCCATATTCGTTGAATTAAAGCGCCCCAAAAAGACACTACGCCCGCTACAGAAGGCAATGGAAATTGACTGGAAAGCGCGCGGCTGTACTGTACTCCCGCATTGTTCTACTATGGAAGACATGGAAAAACTCTGTGACAGGCTGATAGCCGAAGTAAAAGCGGACTTCGCCTTCGCCCCCAAAGAAGCAGTATATGATACCGTACCGAATAACTGACGGTAAGCACGCTTGGCCTTTCCAGCTTCGTACCGCCCATAAGGTATTCACTGGTACTACTGGCGACGGCACGGCTGTTATTGTTGACATGGGGCTTGGTAAGACATTTTCCGTACTACAAGCTATTGTTGACCTGATTAACTGGCGCGTCATAGACAAGCCTGTGCTGGTCGTTGCACCTATACTTGTATGTCAGACAGTATGGCGGCAAGAGGCGGCAATATGGAATACTACCCAATGGCTCAAATTCAGCCTGCTACGCGGTAGTATAAGTCAAAGGCGCTTCCAGCTATACCGCCCCGCGCACATTTACCTAGTCAACCCGGAACTACTGGATTGGCTGTTCAAGGAACTGCGCTACACATGGGACAGGTTCGACATGCTTGTGATCGACGAAAGTAGCATGTTCAAGTCGTCACAGTCCAAGCGGTTCAAGCTGATTTCCAACTACGGCGACAGGCATACCATTAAAGGTGCTGACGGTAAATCCATACGCGATGAGAAGGGCTTTAAGATATTTGTGGAGCCTCACAAGTTCAAGCGTAGTGTCATTATGACCGGCACGCCAGCGCCTACTAGCCTACTCAACCTATGGGCACCGATGTACATAATTGACCACGGTAAGAGGCTGCACAAGAAATATGATACCTACAGGGACAGGTTCTTCTATAAGACGTATGAAGTTGCTGACCATACTTTTAAGTACGGCGTTTCCCCGGATGAGTTTGAGGCTAGACCCGAGTGGATGCCCAAGGATGGTGCGCCTACCAAGATACATGAATTGATGGCTGATATAGCAGTAGAATTGAATGGCGAGGATTATGGCGTCCTACCGGCCACTATCGGCGATGGCAGCAAGGGGGCTATACCGCCGTCGCATCTGCACTATATTGACTTACCACCCGATGTACGGCCCCTGTATGACAAGATGGAGAAGGATGCTTTAATAGAGTTGGGCAAAGACTTTATCATGGCTGCAAACGGCGGCGCTAAGTCCATGCTCTGCCACCAGATAGCCAACGGCTTCATATACAGGCATGACGACTACGGTAAGATAATTACCGAACCTATGCACGATTTGAAGCTGGATACTTTAATAGACCTAATCGGGCTTCTTAACGCTAATGTCATAGTTACCTACTATTTCAAAGCCGACCTAGAGCGCATAGTACGGCGGCTTACAGCCGAGAAAATACCGTTTGCCACGCTAACCAGTAAGAACGCTGATCGAGTAATCCAGCAATGGAACAGCGGCCTACTACCAGTACTATTGCTGCACCCGCAATCAGCAGGTCACGGTATTAACTTACAGAAGGGTGGACACCATATTATATGGTACAGTCAGATATGGAGCCTAGAGCGTTACTTGCAGACAAACGCCCGTATAGCCCGTTCCGGTCAAGGCAACATAGTCGGTATTCACCATATAGCCGCTCGCAAGACAGTAGATGAATTAATGCTTATGACCTACTTAGAGCGCGGTGATACTCAAGTGAAGTTCAGGGCCGCTTTGCGCAAGTATCAACAGCTACGAGGATGGGGCTTCGACGGCCTACCCGATCTGACCTATAGACCACTAGAGGACGTATTGTGACCTTGCCGCCGCGCGCCGACTGGCGAAAAATGGCAAGCTTATGGGTCAAGACGGGGCAAGTGCCGCCGCTCCCTAGGCGAGATAAGCCGGACGCCTTTGAAGCCTCTCAGAGCCGCCTTAAATCGCCCCGGAATGAAGGAGAACGAACCATGAACAGTGTACGAGCCGCCCGATTTGAGGGCTTCGTAAAGATGCGCCTAGCCGGTGATACTGACCTTATCTATCGTGCCTATGACTTGCTAACGCCTGATCGCACAGGCATGAAGATAAAGCACTATATCAGAATGGCTGGCTTGGAACTACCCAAAGATGGCGAGCATGAAGTGTTGACCACGCTACAAGCCAGATACAAGAGTTGGGGTTATGGTATTATTGAACTAAAACAGATTGAAAAGCTACTACATGAATTTTGGGTATATCACAATATCAGGTACAACCGTAAAAAGAACTGGCCGTACCGTGACCCGGATGAAGCCCGCGCGCTCTACGATGAAGCTGAACGCCGCAAACGGGCGCGTATTAAAGCATCTTCATCGTAGCTTGTGCTGGAATACCGCCAATCGTTACCCACCCAAAGGTCCATTTGCCGTACACAGGCCGTGTAGCGTCTGCTAGGAAGCCTACCACTATATCACGCCGACCACATAGCGGAACAGCACCACTATTGCGACTACTGCCACAATAGCGTACACTATCTTTTTCATGGTAGGATCAACGGGGAACAGCGCCATGACTACCCCGATTATCGCCACTACTAAAAGTAGTATAAGAAGCGGATCACTCATCGTATTCTCCCGTAGTTAATGCCAGTGCGGCTAAAGGGTGGGGGGAGCCGCACTGGCTATGTCCTGTGTTTCGCTAAAAAGTGTGTTAATGCTTACGGCGGTTTATGTAGCGGCATAACCTCTCCTATGCGTGCAAAAGTGCTTTAAGGCGAGCTATCTCACGGCGCTGATAAGCAGCTTCCATGATCGAGCACTCAGCGTAGTTGACGCCCCATCTGTCACCGGCTGAATTAGGTATCTCAACAGTGCCGTCAATCGTCGTTTCGGAACGGAACTCCCAAGCGTCATACTTGACTAAACCTAGTTCAAGTGCGTCAATACCAGCAGCCTTGAAGGTAGCAACGATGCGTTGGGCTATTACACCGACATGCCATACCTTACTGTCGCTTGTTTTAATCCACTTATAACGAGAATATTGTACTGCACCCCATGCATCAAGCCATGCATCTGGTATAGGGCATATATCGGTTTTTTCGCGTTCGTCAGATGTATTAATGGTTCCTACTGAGGCATAGACAGTAGCCCATCTAAAAGTAGCAGCCCCTAAATTATATGTTGCGTCCACACTAGGGCTTATGTTTGTATCAGCTATCCTAACTCTTGATGTAGCATTTGTCCAAAACGACAGTACATTAACAGACTGTTCATACCGTATCATACCGTTGTAGCTTAAAGTACCAGTAGTGCCGCGAGATAACTGAATATCATTAGAGCCTGTAGCACTGGCATGAATTGTTAGACCAGCAGACCCAAGGCCGTCTCCAATTTGAAGCTGTCCACCGTTACCGCCACCTATAGCGTATGCTGTTCTATTAAGAAGTAATATACCCTGCGATGAAGGTTGAATTAACGACATAGTTTCCACGCCGCCGATATGCCATGCGTGCGTCAAACCATAATAGTTTAACTTAGTGTACGCACCAGCCTGACGGTTGTACGACATTAAACTCATAATGTCAGCAGCAGTACGGCGAATTTCCAGTCCAGCATCGTTGTTATTAAAATTCTGGAACCGCGCTATGGCACCCGCCGTAGGAGCACAATTAAAGCCAATAAGTTTGTTAATATCAATAGCTATTACTGTTGCAGGCGTTGGCCCTATTTTCAAATCATAGGAAGCCGCAACAATATCCAGAGACTTATAGCTAAGTCCGCCAGTTTCATCCACAGCGTCTATAGTAGCGATACCGCCAGCGGAAGAACCCATGCGCAGACCAGCCGTAGCGCCAAGAACTCTAAGTATGTTATTCCCGTCCGCTGGCGCATCTACTAGAAGGCTACCATTAATAGTACCACTACCAGCAACAACAGCACCGGCAGCGTTCACAAGCAGTTTTGTAGTACCCTCAATAGCAAGACTTATTGTAGTGGCATTTATACTCAATGGCTTATAAGACACACCGCCGGTTTCATCCACAGCGTCTATGGTGGCGATACCGGGGGCCGTACCAATACGTAAACCAGCAGTAACTCCTAACACCCTAAACAGCGAATTACCGTCCGCTGGCGCGTCTATTAGGACTAAGCCTACTGTAGTTAGCAACCCGGTATCACTTAATGACATTATGGGCGTGCCACCGATATTCCAAGCATGAGAAGCTGCTAGGTGACGGATAGCCCTGTATGCAGCACCCGCACGGTCGAATGTATGTATTCCAAGTTCAACGGCACTGGAACGGAATATCTCCATACCTACATCATCGTACCCACGATATGCAAACCGCGCTATAACACCAGCTACAGGAAGTGTATTAAAGCCAAACTCACCCTGATTGTTTATAGCCAAAGCAGGCTGCGGGGCAGCACCAGTAGAAACGCTAAAGCCAAGCGCATTTACGCTCATAGCCTTAAACGCTGCACTACCAGTTTCATCAGTAGCATCTATAGTTGCTGTATCCAGTGCGGAACCCATGCGAATACCGGCAGTAGCGCCCAATAAGAAGAAATTAGACGGTATATCGGTAGGCGCATTAATAGCGAGTTTGCCAATCAAGTTAAGCGATGCTGACGTAAACAAGGCTGTTTGCAAGCCGCTTACTGATACGCCCAACTGATCTGGCGCTGGCTGAAATAGGCCAGTATCAACGTCAAGTTCAAACGTCAGGCCGGGAACCGCTGCGCTACCCGCTTCAATGGTATGAATACCATTGCCATTCATGTTCAAGTCGCCGGTCATAGGTGCCGCGCCTGTACGCAAGAATGTCTGATTGAAGCCTAGTGCAAAGTTATCATCCTCGGCATCGTGCCTGTCCGCCAAAATACGGATACCGGCGTCCCTGTCATCTTGCCAGTTATGGAGACGCGAGAAGTTGCCTGCAACATCGAACGGCATCTTTAATACTCCTCATCTTCTGTATTAAATACAGCAGCAGGATAGCCCGCTGCCCTACCTAACACGTTTGTACCTTGTTGACGCCTTGCTGCGCGTATGGCTTCTTTTTGTTTAGCCCGTAACTGCATACGAGTTAGCTTACCGCGCTCTACACGGCGCATAAGATTTTTTAATTGTATCTTCCTGCTTGCTTCTATGTTTTTACCGGCGATAGCACGTCCTGTGTACTTACCAGTAAGAGCCAAAGCATTAGCAAGCATACCGGGGCTACCAGTAGCAGCACCAACGCCAGCGCGACCAAGGTTCATCATGGCGTTTACGGTATTTTCATCCAGCCCTTCAAGCCCTTCCAAATTGGTACTTGTTTGTGACCCGCCCAATTTTCTTTCAGTAGCAGCCGTAATTTCTTCGGCTTTAAGCCACTTCATAGCTTCCGCTGTTTTAGCTTCACCACCAAGTATAAAGTCCCACAGTGCTTTGCCTTCCGGCTGTAGTGGATCACTAATAGCTTTTTGTATTTTAGCTGGCATAGAAGCCCTGCTACCCGTTAAAGTAAATGCCCTATCAGCTAGTGAACCTCTAAACGCTTCTATATCGTCTGCGTGTGCGCTACGGCGCAAGCGAGTAATTTCATCCATCACTTCACGCGGATTTTCAAATATTTTACCACCCCACTTATCGCCAAGTTTTGCCGCTCTTTCAGTCGCAAGCCTTCTAGCTTGATTATCTATTATATCGGCATACTGAGGATTTTGTTCTCGTAGCGCACCGCGCAAAGCGTCAAATTGGCCCCTTAAAGCAGTTGCTTCATTCCCTTTACCGGCTTTATACAAGCGCGATATTTTCTGTCTGTACCCGCGAAGTGTCTCGTCTAAAACTCGTGCTGTAGCAGGCTCCCCCGGCTTACTCGGTAAGGCATTAGGATTAGCTTTAACGGTATCAACAGCTTTATTAAACATCTTCACAAAAGTTCTATCAGCGGGCGTTCCCGGCTGTAACTGAGACTTTAATAGCTTCTGCTGTTGTGGCGTCAGTAGCATAGGCTGGTCTAATGCGCCACCAAGAGCGTAGTCAGTTCCACCTTCTGCTTTCCGTACTGCTTCCATAGTCCTCTGACGTGCTGCTGACGTTACCGCGCTATCAACACCAGATACTCGCTCAATAACGCTGCGCAGCCGCCCGCCTCTACGTACACCGCGCTCTTTGAATATGGCTTGGGCTTCATCAGTACCTTTAACACCTTTATCCGTTAATGCCCGTAAGGCAGACTGCGTTTGCGCAGATACATCAGCTAGTCGCGGTTCCGCGCTTTGGTCTGAAAGTTCACCTATACGCTGTTCTGCTTTACTTACACTACCACCGCGCTCTATTTGATTTATTAGCGCGTGCTCGCCAGCTTCTACGGCTTCACGACCCGCTGCAAATCGTCCACCGGGACGAACAGCCCTAACAGCCGATCTAACAGCGCCACCAATAGGAATAGCAGCCGCGCCAAGTGCGCCGCCCGTCAATGCACCAATACCAGCAGCTTTAAGTGTATTACCCGCAACTTGCGGTATATCAGTTAAATCCTCTGATCGCGCGGCACCTTCCAGCGCACCAGATGTAGCACCAGCGCCCATACCACCAATTACATACTGTCCGAGCCGTCCTAAGTCCTTGCCGCGCCGTAATGCCCTAGCACCTTTAATGGCAAGCCCTGCACCCTTAACAGGTGTTACCAACGCACCGCCAAATTCAGCTACATCACCAGCTAAACCAGTCCGATCCTTTAATGCTACTTCCGCCCTACGTTCAGCAATCAAGTTACGGTCGTATGCGTCTCCTAACCGCTCCCCTTTTATCTTATCACCTATAGCGGATATTCCAGCCCTAAGCCTTTTATCCAGCCCAAAAGTAGCCCCAGACCCTACTCGCTGCGCAATATCACTTGCCTTACCGCCAGTAGCGTAGTCTAGTACACCTAACGCTGGATTAATACCCATTAAAGCAGTTCTACCGCTTAAACGCCCAAGCTGTTCTGCGCGTAAATCGCGACTTTGTTCGTCTTTGCGCCTTAATCCCGCAGCCGCCTTTTCTTTACGAGTAAGCGGCTTATCCTCATCTATAGTTTTGTAGTAAGGATTACCCTCACTATCAAATTCTACAATACGGGCCACTACTTCCCCCTATTTTTAGCGGTGAAGTTCATCCATTCATCGTAGCTTAAAGTTCTAGAACGCGGTTTACCCTGTTTATCAAACAAGGGATTTTCAGATATAAACCGTTCCCACCTTGACGTAAACTTTGGCAAATCACTACCGCCATACTTTATGTACGATAGGTGTTGATCCGCTCTACGAGAACTAACAGCTTTTAGCTTTAATGCTTCTTCGCGAATAGCATCTTTTTGGAACTCTGGTCCGATTTGAGTACCGGCTTTCAAAGCAGCAAAGTCGGCGTTAGATACACCAGCCCCTAGCTTACCGCCAAGTTTATTCGTTACAGCTTCAATCTGTAGCGCCTTTAATCTAGATACATCAGAACTATAAGCAGAACGAATATTACCCGGAAGTCCCATATAGGTAATACCGCCAGTATCTAAATCATCAAGAGTTGACAGTACTCTATCAGCCGTAGCAGACGAATTTTTCATCGTCTCTACTTCGGCCATACGCTCCCCCCAATCCTTACGACCGCTAGGCTTGTTCCAATAGTCCAAAGCAGCTTGCTCCCCTCTAGCAGCAAGCGCCTGTAGGAACTGCTCATTGCGTACATCAGATTGCCTATTAAACAGCGCAAGCCTAGCATCCCGATCCTTCTGGGACTCCCCTGCAAGAAATTCTTGAGTATCTTCCCTATTAGAATTTTGAAATCCGTAGCCTTGCTCTCTAGCACGCCTATCAACGCCCTCACGCAAGCCCAACTCGCGCTCACCTATCTGTGCGCCGTACCTAGCCTGCGATTTAGCCCCGTAGTCGGCAAGTCCCGCACGATACCCTTCGGCATCTAGCTTTGCCTCGTTATCTACTTGTGCCTGTTTTGCAGCCTGATTTTCAGCAAACGCATCCGGCGTTGCGTACTGATCTACTAGACCCCTACGGAAGCTAGGGCTAAGGTCCGTCTTGGACTGTAGCAGATTGTGCGCAATAGTAAGACGATCTGAGCGCACTTGGTCCCTAAATGCCGGACGTTCCGGCCTAGTAGGTTCTGGTACTAGCTCTGCTACAGGCGGCGGCGCTTCATCAGGTCCACCTTGCCCTTCCGCCATAGCTGCTACCTGTGTACGCCCCATAGGCTCAACATGAACATGATCGCCTTCATTTATCACGTCCATGTTAGGATACTGTGACTTTAATTTATTCTCCCATTCATCCATACCAACACCTTTGGGCGGTACACTATCAAATGCACGCCCAGACAGGTGGTAGCTATTCGATACCCCGCCTACAGCTTTATTCTGTCCGACACTTCGCGTTACGCTTGTAACTCTGGCACCTTGGTCCTTAGCCCAATTTACCATACTAGCGATAGTCGTCCTCGGCATAGTAGGAGTTACGCCCGCGTCGTTTGCTGCGCCCCGACCGCCTATCATTGTAGGCGTCGGAGCCATAGTAGGGTTTTCTAGTAACGGTGGCGGCGGTTCTGCTCCTGATGGCATTAAAGCACTAGCCACTTGCGGCGCTACCGTGGGCGGTACGGGTGGCGTGGGCGGCGCAGTTGTAGGCGGCGGAGTACTTACAGGATTAACTACATCAGTTTCCGGCGTATTCACTGGTGGTGCTATTGGTGAAGCAGGCTGTGCGGGCATTACAGGTGCGGGCGGCGGAGTAGCTGCCGCAGCTAATACAGGTTCAGCGGCATCCAGTGCTTCGCCACCGGCCACGTTATCAGCAGCATTAAATTTATCTTGCTGCTTTTTACCTATATACCCACCAGCTACACCAGATAACATACGCGCAATGCCATCCATAGCCGCATACTTGCCGCCAGCAGCAGGGCCAGTATCCATGCCAGTACGCATTAAAGAGTTAGCAATTTGCGTCTTTGGATCAGCCGCATACGCCCTACGAACATTAGGGTCAGTCATTAAAGCCAGTTTATTGGCTATCTCAATTTCCTCTTTGGTAGGTGCTCTACGAGTAGCAGCCATGCTCCCATACCTTTCTGTAATTAACCATCATATACCCGCTCGGATGGGTAGCGACAGCTTCGGGAAGTACATTAAAGACTTCATCAGCCATGACACCAAACTGGCGTATCTTGGAGCCAATGTAATTGAATACGTAGGTATTAATACCATCAGCTAATTTGCCAATAGCTTTAATACCTTCTTTCAGTCGGCGGTCACTCATCATAGCCGCGCCACCTAGGCTACCGGCAAGCCCGAAGATGCTACCTAGCCCCTGATTGCGTGCTGCCGCTTGCTGATTGTATATCTGCATCTGGTTATTGAAATTACCCTGTACTAGACCGGCATAATCAGTATTAGCTACATTAGCCTGCGCATAGTTAGCAAAGTTAGGCTGCTGTATTCCGCCGCTCGCTCCCATTAAAGTACTTATCTCATTCAATGGCAAGTTACGCAAGTAAGTAGCTTCCTCGATCTGCCGCTGTCTTGCTTGGTTCTGGAACGCAGCATTAGCCGCTTGCTGGTTATACCCTTGCTGTTGCGCCATGTTACCAAACGCAGCTTGTGCGGCATTTTGCTGGTTACGCTGCGACTGTGCCTGATTGGCAAATTCAGCCTGTGCAGCGTTCTGTCCAAACCGCTGCTCCTGTGCCATGTTACCAAACGCAGCGCGTGCGGCTGCTTGCTGTTCAGCCTGTGATTGTGCTTGGTTCTGAAATGCGGCTAGTGCAGCGTTTTGTCCATACTGTTGCGCCTGTGCTTCATTCGCATACTGGCCGCGCTGATACCCCTGCTGTTCAGCCTGCTGTTGCGCTTGGTTCTGGAACGCAGCCAACGCAGCGTTCTGCTGGTAGCGTTGCGACTGTGCTTGATTACCAAACGCAGCCAACGCGGCGTTCTGCTCATACTGTTGGCGTTGCGCCTCGTTCGCATACTGGCCGCGCTGATACCCCTGCTGCTCGGCTTGTGACTGTGCTTGATTACCGAACGCAGCGCGTGCGGCTTGTTGCTGCTCGGCCTGTGATTGCGCTTGGTTCTGAAATGCAGCCATAGCCGCATTTTGCCCGTACCGCTGTTGCTGCGCTTCATTACCGAACGCAGCGCGTGCGGCTTGCTGTTGCTCGGCTTGCTGTTGCGCCTGATTAGCATACTGGCCGCGCTGTAGCCCTTGCTGTTCAGCTTGGTACTGCGCTTGGTTCTGGAATTGAGCAAGACCTTGGTTCTGTGAATACCGCTGCGCTTGTGCCTGATTAGAAAAGCCCGCGCGTGCGGCTGCTTGCTGTTCAGCCTGTGACTGTGCTTGATTAGCAAACTGTCCAGCCGTCTGTGTCTCGTATGCCCCTTGCTGGCGTCCCTGCATGGCAAGCCCGAATAAGCGCGACTGCTCTTGTCCGCCTGCTTGTATGCCACTAAAGTTGGCTTGATTATATGCGTCTGTGCGTTGCCTTGCCTGTTGATCCATAGCACGGCGATAAGCTTCGCTATTCTCAGTAACACCCTTAGCCGCTAATTGAGTAGCAAGTTGGCGCTGCTGTTGCTGCCATTGCGGATCAAGGCGACTTGTCGCTTGCTGGTACACCGCGTCCTGTACCCGCTTTGCCTCTGCGCCATAGTCGCCTTGCCCCGGAATGGCCCCCAACCTACTAAAGTCCAGCCCCTTCTGGATATTGCCACCCGAACCGTACCCGCTTGTTACATCACCGCCCATACCATAGCCGCGTGTAATATCACCGCCACCCTGATAGCTACGCGATATATCGCCACCAGACCCGTAAGTACCCGCTACGTCACCGCCAGTACTGTAACCTCTCGCTATGTCGCCACCGGACCCGTACCCGCGTGATATGTCGCCGCCACCCTGATAACCTTGCTGTATAGCGGGGCCAGTATCATAGCCGCCCGCAACATCGCCACCCATGCCGTATATACGGGATATATCACCGCCACCCTGATAGCCCTGCTGTATGCTAGGGCCAGTATCATAACCCCCCTGTATGTTGCCACCACTACCGTAACTACCCTGAACCCTGCCACCGCCTCTAAAGCCACTCTGTACATTACCCCCTTGGTCATAACCGCCTTGTATATAACCACCACCTATTTGACTAACCATAGGCGTCATACCGCTGTAGTCGAACGGCTTTGACTGTGCCTCTGATACTCGCTGTACGTTCTTCCCCGCAAGCCCCATTAAAGCACTATCAACAGCCATCTGCTGCTGATACTGTTTCATCTGTTCAGGACTATATGTTTGACGGCTTTCGTACATCGGCGTGCCGTCCGGATTAGTACCGATTTTGTTATATACTAACGAACCTTCCGGCGTGTACTGATTAATACGGTTCAAATTGGCATTAGCGATAGCCGTCTCTTTATTCATCCCCGTCTGTGCTTGTGCAGTCTCGTAGGGGTCTGGTGCCTTCGGAGCCTTTGGCGTCTTTTTGCCCACCTTTAATACTCCTTATCAGAAGCCGAACAGGCTATCAGCCTTGCCATTCCGCGCCGGAATTACCGGCGTAACTGCTTGAGTTTCTTCAACTATTGGCTCTTGCTCAACTGGCAGTATATACCGGCACTCACTCTTGAGCAAGCCATACAATAGCGCATCTTTAATACCATCAAAGCCTAGTCGCATATTTCCCTCTAGTACGAAACCCAACCCCTCTAAAAAGGTCCGTGCCTTCTTATTCCCCTTCTTAGTTATACTTGTACACCGAACGCATCCTAGCTGATTAAATATATAATCAAAGACGCCGCGCATAACACTATCGCGCCATGCTGCACTCGTTTCAGTTGCACAAGATATTTGACAGTCATGGTCCCGATACTCAGATATAACCACACCGCCTACAAATTCTTTCTTATCATTCAGGATCGCCATAGCCTGAAACATGCCTTCTTGAAATATACAGCCACATTTCTCAGCTACATATCTGCCAACAAGGCTAGTATTAATACCGGCTGGAACAGCAATCATCCTAACAACCCCGACGCTTTTTCAAAAACATGCTCAGTCGAAAACCACTCGAACGATGCACCCGATATGCTCCCCGTAAGCCAATGTGAAGCCACGGCACCAAACGCACCATACGGTTGTATCCACCGCTGAGTGTACGGGTTAGTACCCCAATAGTCAGTATCCCAATACGAACTATCCCACACGCCGCCAGCACCACTATCAAGAGGCGTAGGCGCACTAGCTGGCACAATTTCCTTATAATCAACAGACAGTTGCGAGCTTAGTACAACAGCCGCTTCCGACCGGAACAAGAATTGTGCCCACTTGAAATGCTTGTATGCATGAGTACCAAAGTACGTATAGGCTTGCTTGACATTAAAGGTTATCTGTTTATCTACGTCATATAGCCCGCTATCGGCAAGGCGAATAGTGCCATCAACCCTACCAAAGTACAGCTTCTTATTCGCTACTGCCCAACACTGACCGTCCCACTCGTCAGCATAAAAGCGCGTCCACGAGTTAGTTATAGTGTTCATAACAAAATGATAGTACCGGCCCAATCGTGACGTAGTACCCGGAACAGATACTAGAAGCCAACTACCTACGGGGTAGAAGACCATAGACCAACCGTGTATGTCAGCATACACATTAAGGTCAGCGAGTATGTTCCCTAGCTTTGAAGTAAGCGCAGTCAACTCATAGCGGCTATCGGCCATCTTGCGTATCTGCGAAAACTGAATGACACCCTGAGTAGTAAGAACTATTAAATCACCAGCGTAGTCAAGTACGCACTTACGCATGATTGGCTCGGCTGATTTATAGCGCCCGACAAGCTGCCACACATTGAAGTCACCGGGATCAAAGCCGGAATACATAATATACTCACCACGGTTAGTAATGAATACTATGTAGTCATTCGGCCCATCGCCAGCATCATCCGAGTATGTCGCTATAGCCTGTACGTACCCACCTGAATGGCACACTTGAGCAAGATCAAAGAACTCAACATCACCTTCTATCTGTCCGGGTGGCAAGTAGTAGAAGCCGAGCCTACCACGCGCTCCAAAAAACAGACGGCCCATATAGCTACAGACATAATTTAATGTATTCGACGGCTCCATCGTTCCTGTTATCGTAAGGTCCGTGCTTACAGTACCGTTGTAAGAAAATGGTACATCCTGCCCTGTCGTCACGACGAGAAACTGCGCATGGTCAGCAACAGTACTGAACATAGTGGCTACAGTTTTATCTGACGTTAGATCGTTACGGATTAGCACAGGAGCAGCTTTAATGGTAACATCGTGCATAGAGTTACCAGCGAAAGCTATCAGCTTATCGCCGTCACCGTCGCTATAGACTTCAAGCGACGACACAGGATCACCCACGCTATCCTGATGATCTTCACACCCCCGCCGCACCTTGCAAGTCGTAGTACCGGGGAACATATTGTCCATTACATAGGCATCTATCGGCGGCATACTTGGTAAGCTGTCGCGACCGTTCAACCCACCTACCGGCGAAGGTATGATATTACTTTCGGCGCTCTGCCTAGTATTAACTTCAATACCTTCGTAAAGCATAGCTTATGGCCCAAAATGATCGGGAACATTGCCGTCAGTTAGCGGCCATACTGCACCAACCCTACCGCCGACATTTATTTCACCGAAGTTAGAGTACTGTGCGAAACGATGCTTCATAGCGTTACTGAACTCGGCCATTTCAGCCGTGAAGTCCAGACCCTTTTTCTGACGCCAGCGCCATGATAGTCCGAGCCGTACCATTTCCTCGTCGATAACTGACGTGTCAGTATCTTGCGAATAGCGGTCAATCGGATCACCAGTAGCATTCTTGGCTATGTTCTTGGTGATATACATAAACACCAAGCGTTCCGGCGCAGACGGCGTAGGGGCTATATTAATTTTGCCATTAAAGGCATCAACTCGGTAGCTATCACCAAAGTCCGGCGCACCAGTTATAGACCGTCTCCACCATTGTATAGGCGTGAGCGAGCCTTTAATCTGATAGTATTGATTAGCATTAAAGGCACTCGGCGCAACCATGTGGTGAAAGTCAGCGGGCAAATCATATTCCCGCTGATTAGCAATAGTATCAAATTCATGCTCCCGTATCAATTCCGGCCAATCCTTCTTAAAGGATATAGACTGAAGTACCTGATTGCAAAGAGCAAAGCACTGTCTCATGTTTTGGTCTTGCGATGATGCTACCGAAATAGTCGGTGCGGGCCATCCATTGCCATCCATGACTGCTTTAACGGTACTGAATAGCGACATGGCCTACTCCATCATATAATGTCAGGCATCTGAGGCGGTGGCATCTGAGGTAACGGTACTGCATGAATTGGCGCACCAGCGGGGATTGGTGCCGGTGCTTTAGCAGCATCCATTTCAGCAAGCCTTGTTTGCATTTCCGCTATAGTCTTATTCGCAAGCGCAACGTCCGCGCGCATCCTAGTATTTTCCGTCTCCAAGCTAGATATTTTATCCGTCATAACAGACACGTCTATGGAGCCTGCGGCAGTAGCAAGAAACGCCTTGGCCTGCTCGCGTAACTCTCGTCCGCCCATGCCGATAACGTCAAGGTGTATATCGGGAAGCGCAGCAAGCGCCTCAACCGTATGCACATTCACTGACATTAAAGTACTGGCTAGGCCACGATCAATACGCGGCCACATCTTTAATGGTGTTCCGCCAAGGTCCACGCCCTTTTCGTCTCGCTTGAACCTTTCTATTTGCTCGGCGTATTCGTTATACTTGTAAGAACGCTTAGTATCGTTCATGATACCAAGTGCCTTCTTAGAATGTTCGGACCAAGTACGCTCAATCTCAAAGCGCGGGGTACTTGATTTCTGTCCGGGCGTAATTACATCTACAAAAAGCACAGTGTCGAAGATCGCACGGCCTTCCGCGATAGATGCACGATCATTGCGCTCACTATCATAAAAGAAACGGAGTATAGAACCGTCCGGCCCCTTCATCATGCTTTCAGTAAAAGTAGCGTCCATTATTCACTCCCATGTTTGGACGGGATAAGTAGGAAACCAATAACCCCTTATCCCGTCCGCGCCGCGCAGCGCACCTAAGTAATCTGTCCCTGTAGATGGGGTCTATTGCATGTTAGCATAACAAACCCCGGCAGTATAGCAGCTTCCGCTGCTTCAAATTCGGCCCCCAATATCTGACAACCGGGTAACGGTGCATCATCCACTTCTCCCGGTACTGCACTAATAAACACTTTGCTGTTCGCTACTACACCAGCAGCGCACTTAGCAAATACAGTACCGGATACTTGGAACCATCCAAGCATCGTTGCTGGCATATCTTGAATTGCAAAAGCTATAGGTCCACCATCATTAGCGTGCAAGCCGCTTTCCGCCAATGCAGAACCATTAAAGACATCTAGATAAATACACTGACCACGCGCTACGGGTGCCAGATTGAAGGCATAGATATACTCGCCTTCTACGTTAATGGCATTAGTATCTATGCCGGGAACTATGGTCCCTATAGGAACCTGTTTTTTACCCCCGGCCACAGGGAGCATTTCACCGAGTGAAACCCCTATACGATTGCTAGTGCTATAGAAGGTCATAGTGTATCTCCTGCGCTGTTTCCCCGGTAGGCGGTGTCCGGCACCTACCGGGAAAACATTAAAGCATCCTAGTCTTTCAGGACGCCTTGGAACTTACGTCCCGAAGTCGTCATGTTACCCGCCCAACCAATCAGCTTGACGAAAGCATCCTGATTGTTCGTATAACGATCCGGGTTTAGCGGAACATACTGGCGATCAACGTGAGGCCGCAAGTATATGTAATCCGTGTTAAGGAAATACATATGATTTGCCGGACATGCACCACCCATACCGCCGTCAAACACAACGTCGGCGCTCATGTACTTGAGGCTTTCAAAGCCCGCCTGTGCCATACTGGCAGATGTAAAACGCTGGTTCGGAAGCAGAGCGCCCCAATACAGCGAGTAGTACGCATCATCTGCAACGATCAGATCAGGCTTGTCAGTACCACGAACAAGTTTTAGCCACACTCTGTTCATGTAGCCAAGCATATTCGCAGTAGTCGCCGCCCCCGGTCCATCCGTAGTAGCGTCAAATGCGACATTTTTCCAGAAGGCCCAAGTACCGGCGTCAATACCACCAACAATCCCGACGCCAGTATCAGCAACAAGCAGGGCAAGACCGCCGATAGCTTTACCGCCCGCCGCTGCACCATCGCCATATACTGCTGCTGCCATCTTATTTTTGAAAGTCTTTTCAGCATTGTTGATGCGAGCTTCAAGCAAGTCAATCAGCTTCTCTTGACCGCTGTTCTGTAGTTCTTCAAGTCCCGACATGGTGACTGCTACCGCTGCCTGTTTCCAGTCAAATTCTGCGGCGCTCAGTACGTCACTAGGGTTTATATTGAGCGTGTCGTACCCCGAATACCAAGTGAACGTACCGTTTTCACCATACTCAAGTTCCTGCATAATCTTAGTACCGCCATCGGCGGTCTTACGCTTCCCTTTGCTTTCAAGCCGCTGTAGAAGCGCGTTGTTGTTCGTAACATTGTCCGAAAGTTTCTTACTACGATTTTCCAGTGTCGTAGTAACAATTTCACTTACATTAGGCGAGGCCATCGTACTTTCCTTTCAAGTGCTATGCTGTGTTTTGGTTGTAAGCATGTAGCAGTTCATCACGGAGTGTACGATTTGCGTTATTAGGCTGCGTACTAGCATCCCCTGCGGGACCACCATTAATGGAGACGCCCGCTTGACGTGCTCGCGCTGCTTCCGCTGCGGCTCTGTCCTTTAGTGCCTGTGCTTGTGACTCCTGTACCCTGTGACGGATATTAGGATTGCTGTAAGTAGCAAAGTCATAAGCAGCTTTAAGAACATCACGCTCATTTAGATACGGTTGCTGCTGGCGAATATTAGCAGTCTGCATAGCAATGTCATTTGCTACATCAGCGAAGTACGGATGAAGAAGATTACCTTTCTCATCGCGTTCATCCATGAACGCTTGTACTGCACCAAGGTTTTGCGCATACTGCTGCTGCGTCGTAGCGTTTGTAAGTCCACCTATAGTGTTGCGTAGATTTGCTATCTCCTGTTGCAAACCGAGAAAACGCGGGTCGGCTTGGCCGTTAGTACCGGCTTCGTCTCTTGCGTCAAGTAGGGCATCCAAGTCCAGTTTGTGCTGGTCCGAAAACCACAGTACAAACTCACTAGGGCTTCGCCCCGCAAAGTCCGATAATGCGAATAGCTGATTTAACGCACCATAAGTATTAGTGCCTTGCTGTGCCCATGCCTGACGGCGGGGACCAATCAACTGTTCGATACTATCGTACTCACCATAACGCGCACCGCGCGCATTTACGTTGTCCATAGTACGTTCGAGAAAGCCTCGAATTTCCGCCGGGAGCGCCGTAAATTGCTGCTGTTCGAGAGGCGTTAAATAGCTTGTCCAGCTAGGTGCCTCAATCGGAACAGGTTGTCCAGTAGCAGCCGCTTGGGCTTCTATTTGTTCTCTACTCGCAAACGTGCCATCCTTGTTATGCCAGCGATCACCGACCTTAACAAGTTCAGTAGGTACTGCTGGCGGAGCAGCGGGATCGACTGGCGGTACTACGGACGGCGGCGCTTCGGCACCCTTAAAGGCATCCGTTAGCGTGTCGCGCAGCGACGGCGTTGGCGCTTCCTTCTTATCGTCCAGTATTGGAGTAGGTACAGCCGGTAGCCTATTCTCTGGTATGTCGTTACCATAAGTAGGCTGCGCATCGCCCTGACTATTCAGGTCCGATGTAATGTCTAAGTCTGTTGGCACAGTTGCCATTTAACGCCCCTCAAGTTCTTTAATGGCTCTAACTATATCGTGACCCGCTGGTGGGGTATCTATACTCTTAGACCCGTAGCCAATCGGAGTATCACCTACTTCTATAACATCATGCACTCTCATGTGCTCACGATGCTGCACACGACCTTCCACCATACTACCATCAAGCGGCGACTGATACGGAGCTTTATCCGGTATTATGTATGTGGACGTACCCCCCAAACCACTGTAATCGCCACCGTGCTCGGGGGTTAAATAGTAGTGTCCGTTTGCCCCCATATACGTTTTATACTTGGGAACCATGTTACTATGACCATTCACAGACACATAGACCTTACGGCCCTTGTAATCTTTCGGGTAATCATAGAAGTCGGCGTCCATTTGCTCCCCTTACGCTTCCTCAGTACCCGCGTCAAGCTGCGCTTGCGCCTGTTCGGCTTGCTGTTCAGCCAAAGCCAACTTGTCACGCTCTAAAGCCTCGTATTCCTCTGCCTCGGCTGTTGTCTCGTCGAGTTCATGAGCTTTAATACCACGCTCAAACGCCTTAGCCTCGTCGTCGCGGTCAATGTCGCGTTCCTCGGCCAAAGTAGCAAGGCCAAGTTTCTGCTTCTCAAACGCCAGTTTATCGCGATCTAGGTCTAGCTGCGCTACACGGTAGTCGTGGTCTTGCTGTGCCTTCTGGCGGTCAGTATCAGCCTTCTTGTCTATCTCGTACCGCTTGGTAGCATCGGCCATACCAGCTACTTGCTTGTCGGTATCAGCCTTAAGTTGTGCAGCAGCCTGTGTAGCCTGTGCTTGGGCCTCACCCTTATCACCGCCTTCTCCCGGTGGCGGTTGTGGTGGCTGGCTCGCCATCTTTTGCTGGAAGGCTTCAAACTCTTTCTCCAATGGCCGGGATGCACTAAAGGTTCTTAGCGTGAACATCATTATACCACCAAGTAGCCCGCGCATGTCGGGATACTGTAGCGCCATCGGTCCAGCTTGCTGTAAGAACGCTCCCATTGAATTGAGGAATTGCATACGATCAGCCCGCTCTTTTTGCTCATCGGGCAGTATCGTTGAGTCCGTCTCCACACCTACGGCTGCGCACCGTAGTTTCTCGCTACGTACTAACTTAACAGCCTTCTGGAACATTTCCCGTAGCTGTTGCGCTTCTGTAGGTGGTAGCGGCGGTGGCGGCGGCTGTCCCATTGCCGCTGCTTGCTGTACCGCCATAGCATATTGCTGTTGCGCCTGTACTTCTTCCGGCTTGGGTTCCGGTATAGTAAGACCGCTATAAAGCAGCAGGCTCTTATCGCTGAAATGTTCGGCGGCTATCTCAACAAATATCCGTACTATGTCACGGCAGAAACGCTGTACTTCGCGCTGCATATCCTTGAGGCGACCAGTAGCCCAATCCGCCTTGATCTGTTGCGCGCCTAGTGTCTCAGATGCTTTAGAGACACCACGTACAATATCTGAGAAGCCGGTTATCTCGTAAATCTCGTTCTTGCATATCTCGCGTTGCTTGAACAGTTCAGTGAGACACTGTACGACCTCAGTAATAGGCACCCACTGTACGGAACCATTAATACCATTCTGTCCGATGAAACTTGCCCAATCTTGGACAGGTATCATCTTGTTACCGGGGCCATCCAGTACGTTAGCAAGGTTCTCCTGCGAGCCATCGTAAAGCCCGCGTACCTTTAATGCTTCTGTCAAGTACCGGATACGCTCAGTCAGTCGATCCAGTTCAGCCGCTTGCACCTTGTATTGACTGTACAGCGACTTCGGTACGAGTGTGCGCGTTGACCATACCGCGCGCATGGGACGCGGACATGGAAAGAAGTTCTGCAAGCGCAGCGGGTCTTTTCTGGTATCAAGCAAGTCGTCGGGGTAGTCCTCGGAAAACCAACAGACTTCACCCTTATCTTTGTCCCATATTTCGTATATGATAGCTTGCCGCTTGGGACTATCCTGAGTATGGCGGTCCTTCCTGTCCTGCGCATTAAAGCTATAAGATAACTTATTGGCTTTCTCTGCACCAAACCGCGTCTTGGCCTTTTCCTTGTTAAAGTACACCTTGCGCGCCAACCACGGTAATTCTGTCCAGTACCGTGCATCGCCCATCAAAATGTCTTTGAAATGCACATAGTCAAGCGCCATACCCTCGTATGTCAGATACTCTTTTTGCGAGCCATCTTCATTGAGTTCGGGCTTGTTATCATTATCGTACATGGGTTCAAACTGTGGTTCGTACCTAACCCACACTTGACCCATTCCCGGCAGTACATAGTCGCTGACTGCGTTCTGCATAACGTAGTCGAAGTCCAGCATGTCCACCGCATACTGGCCGACATGCTCCATTAGCATCGCGGCAGCTACTTTAAGGTTATCCTCTGTATCGACTTGCCGGTTCTTCGCCTCTACTTTTGGCGTTTGTCCGTATAGAGACGGCTTAATCGTCTCAGTACTCGAATATAGAATGTTGTACTTATCAGTGTTATTGCGACTTTCCAGCATGAAACGATCAATAACTTTATCGCCATCATCGTAGAATGGACCCCAACGCTTTTGCGCCTTAGCAATCTGTTCGGACCAGTAGCCCCTACGACTTGTAGGAGCTACGTCCTTTTTGCTACTCGCTAGGTAGGGCTTCGCAGCCACCTACTATACCCCATAAACAGATTTAGTTGCCCACATTGCGCCTTCTTCATACGCCGTAAGCGCAAGCGCCCGCTCCCTACTAACGGGAACACTATCCCGTATGTACTGCATAAGGTCGTCAGTACGCCGCTTGATTTCTTCCGCCTTGCTGAGATTGCTCTGATCCGGCTTTGCGTCCACCACCGCTTTTGGGTCCGGTTCTGATGTTTTATCAGTCACTTACGCTCTCCCACGGACGCTGAATTTGACGCACTTTAACTCCCATACGCATTAATGGCAAGAGTACTCTTTGCATCCTCGAATAGCTGCGTTAAAGTAACGTCACGTACTGACTGAGGCGGCTCTTTTGGTGGCTTTGGTACTGGCCGTGTCCACGGTCGCGACATGCACCCGTAGCGCAAGTCATCAGGTGCGTGATCTTCACCAGTAGTGTCGCAATCCTCTGGGTCTTTAGTGTCATGCTGTAGCGCCGGAAGTGTTCTTATCAAGGCGGGGCATGTATTAAAGCAATACCACATCGGCGTACCCACACCATTATTAACGTCTGGGTCTGCGTCGATGCCTGTAAGTCTTTCGCGTATGGCCCCCCATCCGGCCAAACGAGTATTATCAGCGGGCCTAAAGAATACACCCGCCCTTGCCATAACTTCCGCGTGTGACGGACCACCATCCTGTTTGAAAGCACTAGGGTCCATGACCCTATACGTAATCTTTTCATGCTTAGGCGTCCTCGCTATTATTCCCTGTGCTACTCTCGATGCGGGCCAGCGTAGCCCCGTATTGACCATGTTGTGTACCGCCCCGTACCACTCACGATAGGTCACTATCGCACCCTTCGGTATCAGTCGTGGGTACTGTCTGGTAGTGTGGAATGATAGGGGGTCGGGCAGTCTGGTATCAGGGATTGAGACAGTTCCGTCAGATACTGCGTGCCAGTGAAAACTAAATGGCGACGCGCTACCCCAATCTCCTGACATGAACCGCATCCAATATGGCGGTATCTCGAACGGTTGAATAACGTGTTCGCTAGTAGAAAATTCCGAAAAGTAAGCTCCTGTAATGACATTCCAGTCACCTTCCAACCACGCTCGTACCAGTTCCGGGCTACCGACTTCCCGCAGTCTGTTTATATAGCCGGGGTCGGCGTTCAGTAGTATCTTATTGTCCGTCACCTTGGACGGTATGAACATTCTTGTCGTACCCTCGGGAGTGGTAAGTAGCTGAAACCCACGCGGGTCATGGTCAATAAAGTAGTTCTTGACCGCATGGTGTCCGGGTCCACCGGGGTTAGCCGTCGCGCGTATTCTTCTATGCGTAACTTTCAGATCCGTACCGCGCAGACATGCTTTAAGGCGCTTATAAGCGTTCAGTGTCGCCCAATTACCTATCTCGTCAAACCCTATCCACGCATACTCATGTCCCTGATACAGCGCAGCATCATCATCGCTGTCTATGTGCCGCATCTTTAATGTAGCTCCTGTCGGGAACGTAAAGATGCGCTCACTGACCTTCCACGTCGCACCTAGTGGCAGGTACATTTCCTTGGCTTGCTTTATTAGTTCTTCTAATTCAGGATAGGACTTCCTGAACAGAATACCGGCCCAACCTACACCCTGCTCTACGTCCTGTAGGTAATCACCGAGTAGGTACGAGGACTTGCCACCACCACGCGCACCCCCAAACAGTAGCTCATCGCAGAAGCAGGCGGATATAGCCAGTGCTTGTGGCCCCGGCTGTGGCTCCCATACTACCCCCATATCAGTAGCATTAATGTTATTACTACCACAGTCATGGCCCCCATCACCATACACCCTATAGACGGTATATCGTCATTCCTTCTCATACCCTACTCATCATCATCATCGGGGATACCGTCAGGTGCAGATAGTACTAAGTTACCACAATCATTAGTACGCGCATAGTCTTTAATGATCTTCATAACAGTCTTGAGATCATCCCGGCACGCGGGGTCAAACGTCAGTAGTACCTTACCAAATATCATATTACTACCCCCAATATCTGAACACGCTCCCGTCGCCCGTACTTAAATATGAACGGCGCTAAGTCCTCTGCACGCTCATTAGGTGTGCCGTGGACTGTCACGTTATCCGGTATTACGTCGCCCTCTACCCATCCAGCGGGTAGCGTCTGAACGTAATCGTCTGGGTACTCACGCTCATTAGCGCACCCTTGGCACCAGTTCAAGTCCGCATCAACCGTTTTAGTAGCCATATTAAAGCACCCATAACAGTAGCAACACCGCGCCTATCAGCAGCACGGCCACGACCATCATGCAGCCAATCATCGGCGCTTCGGTGTCCTTGTCGTCCTCATCCCATCCGTCAGGGTCATTCATCACAACACGTCCGGCAACGGTCTGGTATTAATCGCCCGTACACGCTCACGTATTACTTCCATGCTTGGCTTCTCCTCGCGAGCATCAGTTACTTGCTTTAATTCACTCGCTTCTAACGCTAACTCCCGCTGCGTCACCCATTCCTCATAAGACGATGCTCTCGGCATGATAGCTACATTGACCGTCAGTGATGTACTACGATCAGCAGCATCGCCGTATCCCGGTACTCGGGCTTGCAACATTCTTGCAAGCAAGGTATCACTGTACTCAGTCTTATACCCTACTATTTCATCTTTATAAAATACCGGCTGGCTGATGCCCTCTACTGCTCGGCGGTAGGCTGCACTCTCTAAAGTAGCCCATCCTAGCATCTGTGCTTCTCTCAGTCTGGTTGAGACTTCCGGGTCCGCCAGTTTCCACAGGTGTACAGCCTGAATAGGTATTCCGAGAGTACGGCAAGCCGTGGTCATGTCACCATGCGCTCTGCACAGGGCTTCCTCTAATGCTTCAAGGACTTGCGGGATGCGTTCAAAGGCCATGCACGGGATCATAGCCCATGATTTTCGTGAAATCCATAGAGAAAATTCGCAGCCCTTCTTCTCCGTACAGCTTCTTCAAAAGTCTTGAATTGCCTTATGTTCTTTAATGCACCTTTGTACGTTATATGCACTTGCCACTTCTTGTCACGGCGGTTGTACGTCACCCCCGTAACATCGCTTGTACTGTCACGATGCCGTGGCGTGTTCCTACCGTTCTCATCACGAGTGACTGAGCGCAGATTGGCGATTCGGTTATCGTGCTTGTCATGGTTTATATGATCTACTTCATCAGGCCACTCACCATAGTATATAGCCCATGCTATTCTATGCGCCAGATACTTCCTATAATCTAGCATCCCTTGCAGATACCCTGCACTCTGTTCATTCTTGAACGCTTCTTTTCCTACATACCGCCCGCTCCATTTAGGCTCCATAGTAGCGTGGGCTTTCCAGTATAACTTACCTGTATCCGGGTTGTACTCTATTCTCTCACGCAAATACTCTATACTTGGCTTCATTTTTTAATCTCCTGTTTATCAATTTTACGACTTTATCACATTGATAAGCCTTAGTCAAGATTTTTGTGTGGCGTGTGCGGGGTAATATACGCCGATACTGATGCCCGCCTGCCGTCGATGCCGGTGGCGGGTCGTTTCGGCTCAGTAACGAAAAAAGTCAATAGTATCAATGGGTTAGCATATTGATGATATGTTATAACATGCATTTAACATAATCATTATTACCACACTGATAAGCATAACCCATTGATATTGCACGGTATTATCGAGGACGTGCATTAATACTCACGCAATCATAGTCAATCAGATACTTTAATGCAGTCATAGTCATGCATCAATACAGTATTATACAGTATCATCAAGTATAGGAACAGTATTAGCAAGTATATCATAGCCGGTCGGCGCTACTATACTATACAATACAAGCAAAGTGACTGTGATTATCCAGTATGATACTAGACACTCAAGAAGCGACTATGATTTATACTCCGCGCGCGCTATGTTTACTGACATTTTATATATATATATTAGTATTGATAATAATATTTCAATAGTATTACTTATCTCTTTAGAAACATTTCACTAGTATGTAATATTCGACCCGATACTTATATATATACCCCACATATAGTAAGAGCCGAAAGACTACCATATCACTAGTGAAATAATATTACACATATAAAGACATACTAACTGATCTATTCAGCTAACACACTGACAGTCCAGTATGATACTCAAAACTGGCACAGTCTTTGCATGACCTACAATAGCAGAACAAACAGTGAATATCGCCATACAGCGCCAAAACGCCTTCAATCCATGTCCTAGTACCTTAAACCGCTATCGTGCTCTGGCGGTACGTTTCCGGGCAATCTAGGCTATACTAAAATTGGCACGCTACTTGCTACATGCGCGGGCGTTCTCTTTTGATGTACTGCAAAAAATATGCTTGACGGTTTGCGGTAGCGCCATTAAAGAATAAGGCACGGCAACAACGCCGCGACATGAAAGGCTTACAAAATGACATACGAAACACGTGAAGCTTGGCTCAATGCTTTCATTGACGAAGCTCGGCCAGTATTTGAAGCAAACGGCTTTCCAATCCCTGTCAACACCCGCGTATCCATCGGCTACCCAACAACGGGTGCACGCGGGAAGGTCATTGCTCAAATCATACACCATAAAGCATCGGGTGACGGGCATTATGAAATATTCGTCAGTCCAGTAAACGCTGATGAAATTGCCGTAGCGGCTGCGCTGACACATGAAGCTTGCCATGCTGCATGTGGACTTGAGGCGGGCCACGGTCCTGTATTTGGCAAGCTTGCCCGTGCACTCGGGCTTGACGGCAAGCTGACAGCAACAACGGCTGGCGCTGAATGGTTCGCATGGGCGGCTCCCATACTGGCAACACTTGGCGACATGCCTTACGCGGCTATCAATCTCGCAGAAGGGCGGATCATGCGCCGCAAGAAAGCGACTTTCCTGAAGAAAGCGCATTGCACGGATTGCGGCTTCATTGCCCGCGTTACAATGGCGCACGTCACGCCGCACACTCACTTAAACTGTCCTGTCCCTGATTGTGACGGCATACTGACAATTGAAGCGTAATCAATGAGCGGGTGCATTAAAGCACCCGCCACACTCTCAACTCACAAACCCAAAAGGCTAATCAAATGACCATACAGAACACAAACGACATAGGCGCAGCCATTCAAGCAATGGCCGATGCTAACGGTAAGGCTTTCATAAATCCGGGTGCGCCCTACTCGTTTGCAATGACGGAAGCCGGACGCAATCTCGCGCGGGCGTGCGGTATGCCGGAAGATGTCGTGATGTCGCTACGCTCGCATGAATTGACGGCAATCTATAGCGTAGCGCGCAAGTCGCATACAGCCGCAATTAAGCTATGCGAAAAGCTATCGGGCGTGCACAATCCAACGCCCGCCACACCCGCGCCTCTTGCCCCTGTAGCAGCGCCTACGGCATACGATACTGAGACGATCGAACGCGCCATACAGGACGTATTGAAAATCGCTGACGCCCGCGTAGATGATCGTCTAACGTCAATCCCGGCATTAGTAGCAAGTGAACTTGCCAAGCTTGCGCCGCGTCAAATCGTCGTGCAGTCACCCGCTGGCAAGGCAGTTACAATCGCGCGCTCTCACGAACTATTCCCGCGCGTGCTGCGCTATGCTGGCGGGCGTCAATGGGCGTTGCTAGTAGGTCCAGCCGGATCAGGGAAGACAACGCTAGCAACTCAAATCGCCAAGGCACTTGACCTTGAGTTTTACATGACCGCAGCCGTTCAAGACGCTACCGAGTTGCTAGGATATGAACGCCCGCACAACGGCGAAATGCGCATGACTATGTTCCGGCTTGCGTATGAATTCGGGGGCGTGTTCCTATTCGATGAGCTAGACGCTAGCAACGCTAACGCCCTCGTTAGCTTTAATGCTGCTCTGGACAACGGCTTTTGCCCATTCCCTGATAAGGTCGTGAAGATGCACCCGGATTTTATTTGTATCGCGGCTGCAAACACTTTCGGCAATGGCGCGGATAGGCTCTACGTGGGACGTAACGAACTGGACGCGGCGACACTTGAACGCTTCACAGTATTGAACTTCAACTATGACGAACGCTTAGAAATGGAGCTTTCAACAAATCACGACTGGACGCGGTACGTGCAAGCTATTCGCGCTGAAGTATCCAAGCGCAAAATTCGCCATATCGTTAGCCCGCGTGCAAGCTTCCGTGGCGCTGAGTTGATTGCGCTCGGCGATACATGGGAAGAAGCCGCAGAGGCGCGATTGTGGAAAGGCTTAGTATCGGCTGAAAAGATAGCCGAGATTAACGCCGTTGTGCCTATGTCGGCTTTTGAAACGTCGATCCTTTAGTATCCCAGAACAGGAACAAGCCAATGTTACATGATACAAACGATAAAACGGTTCGCTTTCACTTTGACAGTCTGCAAGAGTTGCAGCGTCACATAGACGATACGCCTAGGACATGGCGCGCAAAATACAGCATGTCAGATAGTGAGACATCCGAA
>Ga0105340_1000105_pt1 | contig 40808 bp, 38 predicted proteins | sample EasRivMeERMLT700_FD_89676 | JGI IMG/M metagenome (GOLD analysis project Ga0105340, IMG submission 89676) | Soil microbial communities from meander-bound floodplain in the East River, Colorado, USA - East River MetaG ERMLT700 | ecosystem: Environmental > Terrestrial > Soil > Floodplain | place...
ACGGACTTCTACGATCTCTCGAACATCCGCCGCGGGTGGTCGGGACGGCCCTCGGTGATCGCGTCCAACATCATCTACAGCCATCGCGCCCGCGCGATGAGCGACGCGGAGATCGTCGCAGCGACGCAGCGCGAGATCGCGCAGTTCGTCCCCGAGGCTGCCCGGGCGCGCGTGGTGCACGCGGTCGTGAACCGCATCGCGATGGCGATTCCCTGCCCGCTGCCCGGGAGCGAGCGCGAGCGCCCTGCCGCTTTCCTTTCCACCGGCGTTTCGCTGGCCGGCGACTGGACGCGGACCGGCTTGCCCTGCTCGATGGAAAGCGCAGTGCGCTCGGGATGGATGGCCGCCGAGGAAGTGCTGCGCGCGGCGGGGCGGCCGCAAGAGCTGGCGCTTCCAGCCCGGCCCGGCGACGGCCTGGTCGGGCTAGTGCAGCGACTCAGGTGGAGGCGTGCAGCTCCAGCCCGAGCTTGGCGAACTCCTCCCAGGGCTCGCCCACGCCCACACCCTTGATCGCGCGGTCGATGGCCGCGGCGCGGCTGATCGCCTGCTCGATCGCCGCCGGCGGGTAGCGGCGCGCCTTGTCGAGCACCGCCTGCATCGCCCGGTTCGCCCGTTCGCCGCTGGCCAGCGCGAACAGCGCGCTCGAGATCGTGAACAGCAGGTAGGTCGGCGCTTCGCCTTCGCCGCGCAATCCTTCGAGGATGCGCAGGTAGCGCGCCGTCTCGCCGCCGACGAGCGCCTCGGCGGCGACATGCGTGTCGAAGCGCGCCACGTCGGCGACCGCGCCGCGCACAGTCTCCAGGGCGAGCTCGCCTTCGGGCGCGAGCAGGGCGAGCTTCTGCACCTCCTGGTGCGCGGCGAGCAGATTGCCCTCGACGCGGTCGGCGAGGTACTCGAGCACCTTGCGCGAGGCGCTCTGCTTCTGCCGCGCGAGCCGCTTCTCCAGCCATGCCGGAAGCGCCGCCCGCGGCACGGTCTGGACTTCCACGATCACGCCGCTCTTGTTGAGCGCCCCGAACCACGGCGCATCCCACCAGCCGCCGCCCTCGGGCCGCGGCATGGTGAGGAGGAGCAGCGTCTCCGGATTCGGGCGCTCGCACCACGCGACGATCGCCTCGGCCGCCTGCGCGTTGACCTTGCCGCTCGCGAGCCTCAGCTCGACGATCTTTCTGGCGCCGAAAAGCGAGAGGGTCGCGCCGGCGTGGCGCAGCTCGCTCCAGTCGAACGAGCGTCCCGGCTCGTACACCTCGCGCTCGGCGAAGCCGCTCTTGCGCGCCGCGGCGCGCACCGCGTCGGCCGCCTCGAGGACGAGCAGCGCCTCGTCGCCGAGGATCGCGTAGGCCGCGGCCAGGTTCTTCGCCAGATGGCCGGGGAGCTGTTCCGCCTGTCGCAGTCTCATTACTGCTGTGGGCGCTTGGCCGCCGCCAGGCGGCGCATGATCTGCTGCACCATGTCGGTCTGCATGTCGCGGAACAGGAGCTGCTCTTCCTGCTCCTTGGCGAGGATCTCGGTGTCGTTGAAAGTGACGTCGCGCGTCAGCTGGATCGTGCTCGGCGGCACGTACTCGGTGCCCTTGCCGTCGTGGACGCGAAAGCCGACGCGGTAGCGCAGCTGGAATTCGCGCACCCGGCCGGTGCCGGTCAGCGACAGGATTTCCTTCTGGCGCGTCTCTTCGGTGAACTGCAGCACCGCATCGGCCGCCTTCGGATCGTCCACCACGCGCGCCTTCGTCCCGGCCTGGATGTTGCGCTTGAGATCGAGCGCGATGCCGCTGGTCGCGCCGGGAACGTAGACGGATTCGAACGGCACCTCGGCGGTCCCGCGCAGGCGGAAACCGCAGCCCGCCAGGAGCAGCGCCAGCACAAGCGTCAGGATTCTTCTAGACAACAAGGTTGACCAGCCGTCCCGGGACGACGACGACCTTCTTGACGTTCTGGCCGGCGACGAAGCGCTGCACGTTCGGATTGGCCCGCGCGAGCTCCTCGATCGCGGCGCGGTCGGCGGCCTTGGGCACGCGGATCGAGCCGCGCAGCTTGCCGTTCACCTGCACCACCAGCTCGACCTCGTCCTGCTCGAGCGCCGCCGGGTCGGGCTCGGGCCACGGCGCCTTCATGACGTCGTCGCCGAATTTCAGCTCGCGCCACAGGTGCTGCGCGATGTGCGGCGTGATCGGCGCCAGCAGCCGGATGAGGATCGACATGCCTTCCTCATCCGCCTCGGTGTCCTCCTCGGGCAGGCGCTCCAGCGCGTTGAGAATCTTCATGCAAGCCGAGGCGACGGTGTTGAGCTGAAGCTTCTGCAGGTCGTAGTTTGCCTGCTTCAGCACCGAGTGGATCTCGAAGCGCGCGCCCTTGCTGGGTTTCCCCGCCATTCCCTTGCGCCGGGAAAGCCTTCCCGCGTAGACCCACAACCGGCGCAGGAAGCGGTACGAGCCCTCGACGCCCTCGTCCGACCATTCCAGCGTGTTGGTCGGCGGCGAGGCGAAGATGATGAAGAAGCGCGCGGTGTCGGCGCCGTACTTGTCGATCAGCTTCTGCGGATCGACGCCGTTGTTCTTCGACTTCGACATCGTGCCGATGCCGTCGTAGACCACCGCGGCGCCGTCCCTGGTCCTGCGCGCGGAAAGGATTTTTCCTTTCGAATCCTTTTCAACGGAAACGTCGGCCGGATTGACCCATTCCCGCCGCCCGCTGGCGTCGGTGTAATAGGACTCGGCGAGCACCATGCCCTGCGTGAGCAGGTTGGTGAAGGGCTCGGCAACGGCCGGCATCAACCCGGTTTCGTCCCGCATCACGCGCTGGAAGAATCGCGAGTAGAGCAGGTGCAGGATCGCGTGCTCGATGCCGCCGATGTACTGGTCGACCGGCATCCAGTAGTTCGCGCGCTCGTCGAGCATCGCGCGCTCCTGGCCCGGGCAGGCAAAGCGCGCGAAGTACCACGACGAGTCCACGAACGTGTCCATGGTGTCGGTTTCGCGCTTCGCCGGCCGGCCGCAGCTCGGGCACTGGGTCTCGTAGAACTGCGGCAGCTTGGCGAGCGGGTTGCCGGTGCCGTCGGGCACCAGGTTCTCCGGAAGCACGACCGGCAGCTCGCCCTCGGGCACGGGAACGTCGCCGCACGAGGGGCAGTGGATGATCGGCACGGGGCAGCCCCAGTAGCGCTGGCGAGAGATGCCCCAGTCGCGCAGCCGCCACTGCACGTGCTTCTCGCCGAGCTTCTTCTTCTCGAGATCGGCGGCGATTGCATCGGTCGCGGCGCGGAAGTCCAGGCCGTCGTACTTGCCGGAGTTGATGCAGGTGCCGTATTCCGCGTACTCGGGCTTCCAGGGCGCCGGCACGGTGTCGCCGAGCGGATGGCGGATCACCGGCTTGATCGGCAGCTTGTACTCGAGCGCGAACTCGTAGTCACGCTCGTCGTGCGCCGGGACGCCCATCACCGCGCCTTCGCCGTAGCCCATCAGCACGTAGTTGCCGACCCAGACCGGGAGTTTCTCGCCGGTGAGCGGTTGGGTCACGAAGACGCCGGTCGGCATGCCCTTCTTCTCGATCTGCGCGAGCTCGGCCTCCATCACCGCGCCCTTCTTGCACTCTTCGACGAACGCGGCCAGTTGGGGGTTCTTTTTTGAAGAAGCAATTGCAATGGGATGCTCGGCGGCGACCGCCATGAAGGTCGCGCCCATCAGGGTGTCGGCGCGGGTCGTGAAAACCCAGAGAGTCCTTTTCTGACCTTCCAATTCATAGGGGAAGCCGATGCGCACGCCTTCGGACTTGCCGATCCAGTTCTTCTGCATCAGCTTGACCTGCTCGGGCCAGCCGGGCAGGGCGTCGAGCGCCGCGAGCAGCTCCTCGGCGTAGGCGGTGATGCGCAGGAAGTACATCGGGATCTCGCGCTTTTCCACCGGCGCGCCGGTGCGCCAGCCGCGGCCCTCGATCACCTGCTCGTTCGCGAGCACCGTCTGGTCGACCGGGTCCCAGTTGACGACGCCGGTCTTCTTGTAGGCGAGGCCCTTGCGGAACAGGCGCGTGAAAAGCCACTGGTTCCACCGGTAGTAGTCGGGCTTGCAGGTGGCGAGCTCGCGGCTCCAGTCGAACGCGAGGCCGAGCGGCTGCATCTGCCGCTTCATGTAGGCGATGTTGTCGTAGGTCCACTTCGCCGGCGGCACCCGGTTCGCCATCGCCGCGTTTTCGGCGGGCAGGCCGAACGCGTCCCAGCCCATCGGCTGCAGCACGTTGAAGCCGCGCATGCGGTAGTAGCGCGTGAGCACGTCGCCGATGGTGTAGTTCCGGACGTGGCCCATGTGCAGGATCCCCGAGGGATAGGGGAACATGGACAGGCAGTAGAATTTCGGCTTCGCGGGGTCCTCGATCGAGCGAAACGAATCGCGGCCCGCCCAGAAATCCTGCGCATCGCGTTCAACTGCTGCCGGATCGTAAGTGTCTTGCATGTGACTTTTTTTGCAGAAGCGGCGGATTATCGCATCCATTACCAGCGCCGAGCCCGTATAAGGCGCACCAGGGAGACGGTCCATATGAAAGCGCTACTGCTTGCTCTACTGCTCGGCGTCGCGTCGGTTCAGGCGCTGGCGCAGCCGGCGGCGGTGATCGACGGCGTGCAGATGCCCGCCTGGCGCGAGCGCGACGGCAAGCGCGTGCCGCTGGTGCCCGGAATGGAGCTGCGCGCCGGCGACCGCATCGTCACCGGCAAGGACTCGCGCGTGCTCGTCAAGCTGTCCGAAGGCAGCGTGGTGAAGCTGGGCGAGAACGGCAGGCTGGTCCTCGCCGAGCTGCAGCCGGGCAAGGAATTGTTCCGGGCAGCGTTGCAGGTGCTCGAGGGCGCGTTCCGTTTCACCACCGACATCGCCGCCAAGGCGCGCAAGCGCGAAGTCACGGTGCGCGTCGAGCAGGTGACGATCGGCATCCGCGGCACCGACTTCTGGGGCCGCTCGCGCGGCGAGCGCCAGATCGTGTGCCTGCTCGAGGGCGCGATTCAGGTCGGCGCGGCGGGCGAGCAGCCGGTGACGATGGACAAGCCGCGGCAGTTCTACCAGCGCGACAAAGGCAAGACGCAACCGGTCGGCTTCGTCGAGGCGAAGCAGCTCGAGCAATGGTCGCTCGAAACCGATCTCCAAGCCGGCAAGGGCGCCCTGCGCAGCGGCGGGCGCTTCAGCGTGCAGCTCGCCGCGGCGGACAAGGAGGAGCCGCTGCGCGCGGTTCGCGACCAGCTGCGCAAGGCGGGATATCCCGCCGAGATTGCGCAGCGCAAGCAGGGCGACAAGCTCACCTATATCGTGCGGATTCGCCAGCTTCCGTCGCGCGAAGAAGCGCAAGCCCTGGTTGATCAGGTGAAAGGCAAATTCGGAGTGAAGGACCCAAAAGTTTCTGGTTGAGCCGCGATAAAATCGCGGCTTGTCGCTGCACCTCGAACACCTCAACCCGGAACAGCTCGCTGCAGTCACCCTGCCCGACGAGCACGCGCTGATCCTCGCCGGCGCGGGCAGCGGCAAGACGCGCGTGCTGACCACGCGCATCGCCTGGCTGATCAAAGGCGGCCGGGCGACCCCGGCCGGGATCCTCGCCGTCACTTTTACCAACAAGGCGGCGCGCGAGATGCTGACGCGCGTCGCCGCGATGATGACGGTGAACCCGCGCGGCATGTGGATCGGCACTTTCCACGGCCTGTGCAACCGCATGCTGCGCGCCCACGCGCAGGAAGCCGGCCTGCCGCGCACGTTCCAGATCCTCGACTCGCAGGACCAGCTCGCCGCGATCAAGCGCCTGCTGAAGGCGATGAACGTCGACGAGGAGCGCTTCCCGGCGCGCGAGGTGCAGTACTTCATCAACGACCAGAAGGAGGAGGGCGTGCGCGCGCGCGACGTGCCGTCCGGCGACGAGAACACGCGGCGCTTCGCCGAGCTCTACGCGGCTTACGACGAGCAGTGCCAGCGCGAGGGCGTGGTCGATTTTCCCGAGCTACTGGCTCGCAGTTTCGAATTACTCAGTCGAAACGAAATCCTGCGCGAGCATTACCGGCGGCGCTGGCTTCACATCCTGGTGGACGAGTTCCAGGACACGAACAGGCTGCAGTACCGCTGGTTAAAGCTTATGGGAGGAAAAACCTCTCTTTTGTTCGCGGTCGGCGACGACGATCAAAGCATCTACACGTTCCGCGGCGCCAACGTCGGCAACATGGCCGACTTCGAGCGCGAGTTCAAGGTGGCGCGCGTGATTCGCCTGGAGCAGAACTACCGCTCCCACGGCAACATCCTCGACGCCGCCAACGCGCTCATCGCCAACAACCGGAATCGGCTGGGCAAGAACCTGTGGACCGCGGCGGGCAAGGGCGAGCCGGTGCGGGTATTCGAGGGCGAGTCGGACTTGGACGAGGCGCGCTGGATCGTCGAGGAGGTGCGGGCGCTCGCGCGCGACGGCACCGCGCTTTCGCAGATGGCAGTGCTCTACCGCTCGAACGCGCAATCGCGCGTCGTCGAGCACGCGCTCTTCTCGCAGGGGATTCCCTACCGCGTCTACGGCGGCTTGCGCTTCTTCGAGCGCGCCGAGATCAAGCACGCGCTCGCCTACCTGCGCCTCATCGCGACCCCCGACGACGACAATTCCTTTCTGCGCGTCGCGAACTTTCCGCCGCGCGGCATCGGCGCGCGCACCATCGAGCAGCTGCAGGACGCGGCCAAGCAGGCGCAGGCTTCACTCATGAAGATGGCCGACGGCTCGAAAGCGGCGGTGTTCAAGAAGTTGATTGAAGACCTGAGAAGCGAAACGCAAGGGCTGCCGCTCAAGGAAGCCGTCGAGGTGGTGATCGCGAAGAGCGGCCTGGTCGAGCACTACAAGACCGAGCGCGAGGGCGCCGACCGGATCGAGAACCTGGAGGAGCTGGTGAACGCCGCGGCCGCCTTCACCGAGGAGGAGCGCGTCACCGAGTCAGGCGAGGCGATCGACCCGCTGACCGCGTTCCTGACCCACGCCGCGTTAGAAGCGGGCGAGCATCAGGCGGGCGAGGGCCAGGACGCGCTGCAGATGATGACCGTGCATTCGGCCAAGGGCCTGGAGTTCGACGTGGTGTTCATGTCGGGGCTGGAAGAGGGCCTGTTCCCGCACGAGCAGAGCGTGACCGAGCGTGATGGTCTCGAAGAAGAGCGCCGCCTCGCGTACGTGGCGATCACGCGCGCGCGCAACCGCCTGTACCTGTCGCACGCGCAGACCCGCATGCTGCACGGCCAGACGCGCTACAACATCCCGTCGCGGTTCCTGGAGGAGATCCCGCAGCAGCTCATGAAGTGGCTGACGCCGCGGTTTTCACGGCAGAAGGCCTTCGCAGCGGATTTCTCGCGTCAGACAAGAACGACTCTGCAAAAACCCGCGCGGGATGTCGGCGGATTCCGCATCGGCCAGAACGTCACGCATCCGAAGTTCGGATCGGGCGTGATCATCGACGCCGAGGGCCAGGGAACCGACGCCCGGGTGCAGGTCAACTTCGGCAACCAGGGCGTGAAGTGGCTCGCGGTCGCCGTGGCGAAGCTGCAGGCGGCCTAGGTGACGACCCCCGGCGCGGTGAGCCGCCGCGCCGGAAAGCGCGCGGTGAACCGGCTTCCCTTGCCGGGCTCGCTCTGCACCTCGAGGACGGCGTCGTGGCGCGCGAGCGCATGCTTGGCGATCGCGAGGCCGAGGCCGGTGCCGCCGGTCTCGCGCGAGCGGCTGCGATCGACCCGGTAGAAGCGCTCGGTGAGTCGCGGGATGTGCTCGGCCTCGATGCCGATGCCGGTGTCCTCGACGGTGAAGCGCCCGCCGTCCGGGCCTTCGCGCCACGCGAGCGTTACCACGCCGCCCGGCGGGGTGTAGCGGATGGCGTTGCTCACCAGATTCCCGAAGGCGCTCGCCAGCTCGCTCTCCACGCCGAGGAGCTCGCTCGCGGTTTCCCCTTCGAGGCGGATGGCATGGCGCCCACCGGAAAGTGCGGCGGCGTCCGCCCGCAGGCGCTGGAGCAGCGGTTGCACCGCGACCCGACGGTCGCCGGACGCGGGCGGCGCCGAGTCGAGCGCCGACAGCGTGAGCAGGTCGTCGATGATGCGCTGCATGCGCGCCGACTGCTCCTGCATCATGCCGATGTAGTCGCGCACCCGCTGCGGGTCGAGCTTGAGCTCGCGCACGGTCTCGAGGAAACCCACCAGTACGGTCAGGGGCGTGCGCAGCTCGTGCGACACGTTGGCGACGAAGTCGCGCCGCATCACGTCGACGCGCTCGGCCTGGGTGACGTCGCGCGACAGCAGCATCTTCTGCGACTGCCCGAACGGGATGAGCTGCAGTGATAGCGCGATGGTCTGGCCGCGGGCGACGCGCACCGGAGTCTCGTGGTCCTGCGATTGCAGGTATTCGATGAACTCGGGCTCGCGCACCAGGTTGGCGATGTTCTGGCCCAGGTCGGCGCGGCGCTCGAGCCCGAGCTGCGCCTCGGCGGTGCGGTTATGCCATTCGATGTGGTTCGCGCTGTCCAGGATGACGACGCCGTCGGGCAGCGCCTGCACCGCGCGGCGCATGCGCGCCAGCGCGTCAGCTAGCGCGTCCTCGCGTCGCGCCGCATCTCGCTCCAAGCGGTGCAGCGCCGCGAGCACTTCGTCCCAGATGCCCTGGCCTTCGGGCACCTTGCCCGGGAGGGGATGGGCGAGCCAGCGATGCAGGCGCGCGAGGTGGCGCGCGTGCCAGAAGAGGAGCGCGACCAGCCCGGCCGCGAGAACGCCTAACCCCCAGACGGGGCCGAGGACCAGCCCAGTCAACGCCGCCGGCACGGCGAGCGCCGCGAGCGCCAGAAGCGTATTGCGGTAGATCAATCGGTGCGGAAGCCGTACCCCGAGCCGCGCACCGTGTCGATCAGCCGGTCGTGGCCGGTCGGTTCGAGCGCCTTGCGCAGGCGCCGGATGTGCACGTCGACCGTGCGCTCCTCGATGAAGACATGATCGCCCCAGACATGGTCGAGAAGCTGCGCGCGCGTGTAGACGCGCCCGGGATGGGTCATCAGGAAGTGCAGCAGGCGGAACTCGGAGGGCGAGAGCTCGGCGCGCTTGCCCTGAACGCTGACGCGGCGCGTCGCCGGATCGAGGCGCAGTCCCTCGGTCTCCACCGCGTCGCCCGAGAGCTGCGGCGCGCGGCGCCTGAGCACCGCCTTGATGCGCGCGGCGAGCTCCTTCGGCGAGAACGGCTTGGTGAGGTAGTCGTCGGCGCCGGCCTCGAGGCCGGAGATCTTGTCCTGCTCCATGGCGCGTGCGGTGAGCATCAGGATCGGAAGTTCGCGAGTCCGTTCATCTGCCCGCAGGCGTCGCGCGAAAGCAAGGCCCGATTCCCCGGGCAGCATCCAGTCCAGCACCAGCACGTCGGGGAGGGCGTTGCGGATCGCCGCCTCGGCCTCCTCGGCGCTCGCCGCGCGCAGCACCTTGTGGCCGATGTGCTCGAGATTCACTGCGACCAGCTCCTGGATCTGGGGCTCGTCTTCGACGACCAGGACCGTGGCGCTCATGTGGTCTTCTCAGTTCCGCTCATTTTTCCCGTATGTCGCACGTCGGTGCCTTTCACGATGTAGATCACGTACTCGGCCATGTTCTTGGCGTGGTCGCCGATGCGCTCGATCGCCTTGGCGATCCACACGATCTCCAGCGCCGTGCTGATGGTGCGCGGGTCTTCCATCATGTAGGTGATGAGCTGGCGCAGGATCGAGCGGAACTCGGTGTCGATGCCGGCGTCGTCGCGGATCACTTCCGCCGCGCCGTCGCAATCGAGGCGCGCGAAGCAGTCGAGCGTGCGCCGCAGCATCGAGATCGCGGCCTCCGCGGCGTGGCGCACCTCGACCACCGGCGGCGCCTGCGGGCCGCCGCGCTCGTGGATGTTCTTCGCCATGCGCGCGATCTTCTGCGCCTCGTCGCCGATGCGCTCGAGGTCGGTCACGGTCTTCATGATGGCGAAGATCATGCGCAGGTCGCTCGCCGCCGGCTGGCGGCGCACGATCAGCTGGCTGCAGTCCTCGTCGAGCCCCACCTCCATCGCATTCACCCGGTGGTCGGCGGCGATCACCTCGTCCGACAGCGTGAGATTGCCGGTGGTCAGCGCGTCGATGGCGCGCCGGATCTGCGATTCCACCAGGCCGCCCATCGCCAGCACGCGCGAGCGGATCGAGCCCAGGTCGAGGTCGTACTGCTTCGAGGCGTGCTCGGTCACGCGACTTCTTCCATCTATCCGAATCTCCCGGTGATGTAGTCCTCCGTCTGCTTCATCTTCGGCTTGATGAACAGTTCATCCGTGATGCCAAACTCGATCAGGTCGCCGAGATACATGTAGGCCGTGAAGTCGGAGACGCGCGCCGCCTGCTGCATGTTGTGCGTCACGATGAGGATGGTGACGCGCTCCTTCAGGTCGTGCATCAGCTCCTCGATCGAGGCCGTGGCGATCGGGTCGAGCGCTGACGTCGGTTCATCGAACAGCAATAATTCAGGATCCGTGGCGAGCGCCCGCGCGATGCACAGGCGCTGCTGCTGCCCGCCGGAGAGGTTGTAGGCCGGCTGGTGCAGGCGGTCCTTCACTTCGTTCCACAGCGCGGCGTCGTTCAGCGCCTGCTCGACCTTGTCCTCGAGGCGGCGGCGCGAGCTCTCGCCGCGCACGCGCAGCCCGTAGGCGACGTTCTCGAACACCGTCTTCGGAAAGGGGTTGGGCTTCTGGAACACCATGCCGATGCGCATGCGCACCTCGATCGGGTCGACGCCGCGCGCGAGCAGGTTGGTGTTGTCGGGCTGGAGCACGATCTCGCCTTCGTAGCGGTTGCCGGGATACAGATCGTGCATGCGGTTGAAGCAGCGCAGGAAGGTCGACTTGCCGCACCCCGAGGGGCCGATCAGCGCGGTGACCTTGCGCTCGTGCACCGGCATGTTGATGTTCTTCAGCGCGCGGAAATCGCCGTAGTAGAAACTGAGGCCGCGGGACTCCGCCTTGGCCACCAGCATCTCGGTCATGTGGGTTTCCACTGCGGACATCATAGCCTCCTCACCATTTGATGTTGCGCCGCAGGCGGTAGCGCAGCCAGATCGCGAGGCCGTTCATCGCCAGCGTCATGATCACCAGCACGAAGCCCGCGGCGGCGGCGTTGGCGTGGAACGCCGCCTCGGGCCGCGAGGTCCAGTTGAACATCTGGATCGGCATCACCGAGAACGGCGACAGCAGCCATTCGAAGGAGACGAACGGCGGCTCGGCGGTCACCGGCGCCGGCGGCAGGAAGGCGATGAAGGTGAGCGCGCCGATGGTGATCACCGGCGCGGTCTCGCCGATGGCGCGCGCCATGCCGATGATCACGCCGGTGAGGATGCCCGCCGAGGAGTACGGCAGGATGTGATAGCGCACCGTCTGCCACTGCGTCGCGCCGACCGCGTACGAGCCTTCGCGGATCGCCTGCGGGATCGAGCGGATCGCCTCGCGCGTCGCGACGATCACCACCGGCAGGATGAGGAGCGCGAGCGTCAGCCCGGCCGACAGGATCGACTGGCCGAAGCCGAACTGGTACACGAACAGCCCGAGCGCGAGCAGGCCGTAGACGATCGAGGGCACGCCGGCGAGGTTGGTGATGTTGATCTCGATCACGTCGGTGACCCAGTTCTTCGCCGCATACTCCTCGAGGTAGACGCCGGCGGCGACGCCCAGCGGCACGGCGAAGAACGCGGTGGTCAGCATCACCAGCGTCGAACCTACCCACGCCGAGAGGATCCCGGCCTCGCCTGGACGGCGCGAAGGGAAATTGGTGAAGAAGTCCCACGACAGGCGCCCCGCGCCGTCGAGCGCCATGTCGAGGAACAGCGCCACGAAGGTCAGCACGCCGATCATCAGGGCGAGCATGCCGCAGAGCGCGAAGATCATGTCCCAGCGCTTGTGCGATGCGATCAGGGCGCGTACCTGGGTGAGGTCCTTGGCGTAGGCCATCGCGGCGGGTCCCCTTAGTACGCTTCCCTGAAGCTCTTGCGCAGCATGTGGCCGGCGATGTTGCAGGCGAGGGTGAAGAGCATCAGCGTCAGCCCCGCGGCGAAAATCGTCTGGTAGCCGATCGAGCCGTGCGGCAGGTCGCCGAGCGCCACCTGCACGATGTAGGCGGTGATGGTCGCCGCCGGCTCGAGCGGGTTGAAAGTCAGGTTGGGCTGCATCCCGGCTGAGACGGCGAGGATCATGGTCTCGCCCACGGCGCGCGAAATCCCCAGGATGTAGGCCGAGGCGATGCCCGAGAAGGCCGCCGGCACCACCACCCGGGTCGCGGTCTGGAAGCGCGTTGCGCCCTGGGCATAGGAGCCCTCGCGCAGGCTCATCGGCACCGCGCGCATCGCATCTTCAGAAATGGAGCTGACGTACGGGATGATCATGATGCCCATCACGATCCCGGCGGCGAGCAGGTTGAATCCGGGCAGCTCCGGGTAGATCCTCTGCAGCAGGGGCGTGATGAAGAGCAGCGCAAAGTAGCCGTACACGATGGTCGGCACGCCGCCGAGCAGCTCGAGGAAGGGCTTGGCCACCTCGCGCACCTTGAAATGCGCGAACTCGGAGAGGTAGATCGCGATCACGGTGCCGAGCGGGATCGCGATCGCGAGCGCCACCAGCGAGCTGGTGAGCGTGCCCGACAGCAGCACCATGATGCCGAAATGCGCGTCGTCGAAGAGCGGCGTCCACTGCGTGTCGGTCAGGAAGTCCCGGATCGGCACCTGCTCGAAGAACACCACCGATTCCTTGACCAGAACGTAGACGATGCCGACGGTGGTGAACACCGAGACCAGCGCCGCGAGGAACAGCACCAGCTCGATCAGCCGCTCGCGTATGACCCTCGAGCGCCGCCGCGCCAGGCGCTCGCTCTGGAGGGCGTTGCCCATCAGCGTGGTCGGACGCGGCACCGCAGACATGAAGGAAGACCCCCCGCGGATTCTATAGAAACAAAAACCCGCCCGGGGAACGTTCCGCGGGCGGGCTGATCAGCCTGAAACTCCTAGAGCTTTGCTTCGCGCTTCAGCAGTTCTTCGATGGTGACGCCGACTTCCGCGACACCGCCGAACACCGTACCCTTCTTGCCCTTCTGCAGGTGCTCGAGGCCTACCCGGTAGGCCGACTCGGGCAGGGGCACGTATTTCACTTCCTTCGCGAGCTTCGCGCCGTTCTTCATGTAGTAGTCGACGAACTCCTTCACCTCGGGCTTGGCGAGCGCCTTGGCCTGCACGTAGATGAAGATCGGGCGCGCGAGGGGCGTGTAGGTGCCTTTCTCGACCGCCTCCATCGAGGGCTCGACCGCCTGGCCCTTCTCGTTCACGATCGGCACCGCCCTGAGCTTGTCCTTGTTCTCCACGTAGTACGCGAAGCCGAAGTAGCCCAGGCCGTTCACGTCGCGCGACACGCCCTGCACCAGCACGTTGTCGTCCTCGGACGCGGTGAAGTCACCGCGCGAGGACTTGGCCTTGCCGACCACCGCCTCGGTGAAGTAGTCGAAGGTGCCCGAGTCCGCGCCCGGCCCGAACAGCTTCATCGGCTGATCCGGCCACTGCGGGTTGACCTGGTTCCAGCGCGTCACCTTGCCTTGCGCACCGGGCTCCCACATCTTCTTCAGCTCGGCGACGGTGAGCTGCTTGATGAACGTGTTCTTCGGGTTGACCACCACCGTCAGGGCGTCAAAGGCGACGGGCAGCTCGAAGTACTCGATGCCGGCCTTGGCGCAGTCGGCCATCTCGGCCTTCAGGATCGGCCGCGAAGCGTTCGAGATGTCGGTCTCGCCGCGGCAGAACTTCTTGAAGCCGCCGCCGGTGCCGGAGATGCCCACCGTCACCTTGACCTGCTGCTTTTTAGCCTTCTGGAAGTCCTCGGCGACGGCCTCGGTCACCGGGAACACGGTGCTCGAGCCGTCGATCTTGACGATCTTCTGCTGTGCGTACGCGGGGGAAATGAGCGGTGCAGCCACCAGTGCAGCGGCGGCGATGGGCCAAAGCCTCATGGGTTCTCCTGTCGAATGTGGGCTACAGCCCGACAGCGTACGCAGGGGGCATTACCGATTTGTGACCGTTAAGGGTGCAAAGGCGCCGCCTTGTCATATATGGATGTAGAGCGTGAGACCCGCCACCGCCAGCGCCACCCAGATCGCGTACACGATAGCCCAGCTCCGTCCTCCGGTAGTTTTTTCAATGCGCTCCCGTGCGTGACCCCGGCATTCGGCTAACACGGGCGAAGGCACGAACCGCACCGCAAGCGCGATGGCGACCGGTACGAAGATCAGGTCATCAACCCACGGCGAGATCATTGCGCAGCCGCTGCGACGGCGAGATAGCGGGCAAGCCGTCCGACGGCCATGAAGCCTAGCGCGGCGGCCCAGTTGATCCTCAGCCAGCCGGCAGCCACGCAGAGCGCATCGCCGACGACCGGCAGCCATGCCAGCACGGTGACGGGGGCGCCGTAGCGTCGCAGCCATTCAATTGCCTTCATGTTCAGCTTCCTTTGGGGAAGCCATCGGCCGATCAGGTAGGAAGTCATCCCGCCGGCAGTGTTGCCGAGCGTGGCGACGGCGACGGCGAGCGCGGACCGGTCCGGATGAAGCTGCAGGTAGGCGAAGAGCGCGGCTTCCGAAGGCAGCGGCACGAGGGTTGCCGCCAGGAAGCTGGCGGCGAACAGGGCTGCGAGTGGCTCCATGCTAGATTCAACCGGCTTTGACCAAGGGCTATCTCGAGAGGATTCTGAAAGCGCGGGTCTACGACGTGGCGACCGAGTCGCCGCTCGAGCTCGCGCCAGGGCTGTCCAAGCGCCTCGGCAACCGCCTGCTCATCAAGCGCGAGGACCTGCAGTCGGTATTCTCGTTCAAGCTGCGCGGCGCCTACAACAAGATGGCGGGCTTGCCGCGCAAAAGGCTGGCGCGCGGCGTGATCGCGGCGAGCGCGGGCAACCACGCGCAGGGCGTCGCGCTCGCGGCGCAGCGCCTGGGCTGCCGCGCGGTGATCGTGATGCCGATCACCACGCCGCGCATCAAGGTCGAGGCGGTCGCGGCGCGCGGCGCCGAGGTCGTGCTGCACGGCGACTCCTACGCGGAGGCTTACAAGAAAGCCATGCAGTTAAAAGCCAAGCGAGGTCTTGCCTTCGTACACCCGTACGACGACCCCGAGGTGATCGCGGGCCAGGGCACGATCGGCATGGAGATCCTGCGCCAGCATCCGCGGCCGATCGACGCGATCTTCGTGCCGGTCGGCGGCGGCGGGCTCATCGCCGGCATCGCGTCCTACGTGAAGCGCGTGCGGCCGTCGGTGCGCATCGTGGGCGTCGAGCCGGTGGACGCTGCTGCCATGGCGAAGTCATTGAAGGCGGGAAGGAGAATCAAGCTGGATCACGTCGGTCTGTTCGCCGACGGGGTCGCGGTGAAGGAGGTCGGGCGCGAGACCTTCCGGCTCTGCAGGACGCTGGTCGACGAGATGGTGCTCGCCGACACCGACGCGATGTGCGCCGCGATCAAGGACGTGTTCGAGGACACGCGCGTGGTGCTGGAGCCCGCCGGCGCGCTCGCCATCGCGGGCGCCAAGGCCTGGGTCGAGCGGCGCGGCGTGCGCGGCCAGACTCTCGTGGCGATCGCCTCGGGCGCGAACACCAACTTCGAGCGCCTGCGCTTCATCGCCGAGGAGGCCGAGCTCGGCGAGCACCGCGAGGCGATCCTCGCGGTCACGATCCCGGAGCGGCCGGGCAGCTTCCGGAAGTTCTGCGCGCTGCTGGGCGCGCGCAACGTCACCGAGTTCAACTACCGGATTGCGGACACGCGCGACGCGCACATCTTTGTCGGCATCGAGGTGCAGGGGCGCGAGGAGACCGCGCGCATCGTGCGCAACCTGCGCCGCCACGGCCTCACCACGCTCGACCTTTCCGACAACGAGATGGCCAAGCTGCACACCCGACACATGGTGGGCGGACGCGCGCCGCGAGCCCTCATTTCATCCATGCCTGAGCTTCTCTACCGCTTCGAGTTCCCCGAGCGGCCGGGCGCGCTGATGCGCTTCCTCGACAGCATGCGCAGCGACTGGAACATCAGCCTGTTCCACTACCGCAACCAGGGCGCCGACTACGGCCGTGTGCTGGTGGGAATCCAGGTGCCGCGCAGCGAGCTTGGCCAGTTCAGGACATTTCTGAAAAAGCTGGGCTATCCGTACGCGGACGAGACGCGCAATCCCGCGTACAAGCTGTTCCTCCTCTAGCCATGGCCGGCCGCGCGCCCTTCCTGCCGGAGACCATCGCACGCTACATCCAGGAACATGCGGTACGCGAGCCGGCGATCCTGCGCGAGCTGCGCGCCGCGACCGCCGCGGTGCCCCACTCCGGAATGCAGATCGGCGCCGACCAGGGCCAGTTCATGGCGCTGCTGGTGAAGCTCATGGGCGCGAAGCGCTGCCTCGAGATCGGCACCTACACCGGCTACAGCGCGCTCGCCGTGGCGCTCGCGCTGCCGAAGGACGGCAGCATCGTGTGCTGCGACGTGAGCGAGGAATGGACCGCGGTGGGCAGGCCCTTCTGGAAGAAAGCGGGGGTCGACAAGAAGATCGACCTGAGGATCGGCCCCGCTCTCGAAACCCTGAAGAAGCTGAAGGGCCCGTTCGACTTCGTGTTCATCGACGCCGACAAGGAAAACTACCTCAACTACTACGAGCGCTGCCTGGAGCTCGTGCGGCGCGGCGGCCTGATCGCGGTCGACAACGTGCTGTGGTCGGGCGAAGTGGCGAACGACAAGGCCAGGGACGCGCTTACCGTCGCACTGCGCAGGTTCAACGACCGGGTGCACAAGGACGAGCGCATCGACCTGGCGATGCTTTCCATCGGCGACGGCGTCACTCTGGCGCTCAAGAAATAGCGAAGAAAAAGGGGTCAGGACCCTTTTTTCGCACGTAGCTGCTCGCAGGAGCGAAAAAAGGGTCCTGACCCCTTTTTCTATTTTCTGCCGCTGAAATAGTCCTCGTCGGCATAACAGACCGGGGAGGAGAGGGTTCCCGACCCTTGGTCAGGCTCGCCGAGGAAGGCGAGGCCCTCGGGATCCCGCCGGTAGACGCCGCGCTCCGTGACGACATAGTCCATTGGGAGGTCCCAGCTCTGGGGATGGATCGTCGGGATCTTGGCAAGCTCGTAGGAGACGCCGATCGTGAGCGGCCTCTTCGAGAGGCTGGCGAGCGTACGGTCGAAGAAACCCGCGCCGTAGCCCAGCCGGTAGCCCTGCCCATCCCAGCCGTTCATGGGGAGGAGAACCGCCTCCGGCGTCAATTCTTGTGAGTTGAGCGGATATGGAATGTCAAGCGCGCCTTTGGCGAGTTCAATACCGGGATGCCATTCGCGAAATATGAGCCGCGTTCTTGGCGCCACGACCACGGGAAGCGCGGTCAACGCCCCCCGGGAGCGCAGCGTTCTGGCAAGATGGCGGGCGTCGTATTCGCCCTTGATTGGCCAGCAGAAGGCGAGGCGGCAACGGGCAAGGCCCGGGAACGAGCGCTCGAGGAAGCCGTCTATCCGTCGGCGCCAGGAATCGAGCACCGCAGGGGTGATCGCAAGTCGCGCGGCAATCAGCCGCTCGCGTTCGTCCCGGCGCCAGGCTTTTAGCGGTGTGGCATCCATGGGGGGTACGCTTAGTTTATGATTTCTAAGGTTTTCCGCAACCTCGCGGCGGCAGTGGCCTGCGTTCTGGCCGCCGGGGCCGCGGGCGCAAAGGACTCCGCGAAACAGTCGGTCGACGAGTCGCTGCTCGGGGCGTACGACGCCTACCGGGCCGGCGACCCGATCAAGTTCGCAAGACACGCCAAGAAGCTCGAGGGCCACGTTCTCGAGCCGTGGCTCGACTACTGGCGGCTTTCGATGCGGCTGGAGGACACGCCCAACCGCGAAGTGCGCGAGTTCCTCGCCACCCATGCCGACCTCTATGTAAATGAGCGTTTGCGCAGCGACTGGCTGCGCGTGCTCGGCAAGCGCAGCGAGTGGTCCGAGTTCGACCGCCAGGCCGTGCGCTACACGCGCGACGACCTCGAAGTGAGCTGCTATCGATGGATCTCGCGCCTCGAGCACGGCGACGACAGCGCGCTCGGCGAAGCGACGGCGATGTGGCTCGAGCCGACCGAGCTCCCCGACGGCTGCCAGCGCCTGAGCGCCATCCTCTCGGCGCGCGGCCGCCTGTCGGTCACCGATGTATGGCGCCGCGTGCGCGTGCTGTTCGAGCACGGGCAGATCACCGCGGCGAAGACCGCGCTGGCGCTCCTGCCGAAGAGCGACGCGCCGGACGAGCGCATGCTCGCCGAGGCGGCGCGTCAGCCCAAGGGCTTCATCGAGCGGCTGCCCAAGGTCCTCGAGACCCGCGCGGCGCGCGAGGTCGCGGTGCTCGCCGCGGTGCGCTATGCGCGCAACGACGCCACCGGCGCCGCTGCCGCGCTCGCCGGGCCGCTCGCCGAGCGCCTCTCCGAAGCCGAGCTCAGGTACGTCTGGGGCGTCGTCGGCTGGGAGGGGGCGCGCGAGCACCACGACGACGCGCTCAACTGGTTCGCGCGGGCGGGCGACACGCCGCTCGACGACCGCCACCTCGCCTGGAAGGTGCGCGCCGCGTTGCGCGACGGCCAGTGGCAGGTGGTGCGCGAGTCGATCGACCGCATGTCGTTCGCCGCCACGCACCAGCCGGCGTGGATCTACTGGTACGGGCGCGCGCTTGCCGTTCGGGGCGAGGAAATGGGCAGCCGCGCGTATTATCTGCGCATCGCTGGCCAGGCCGATTTCTACGGCCTGCTCGCTTCCGAAGAGCTCGGCTACGTGATGGCGCTGCCCGACGTGACGCACGTCCCGAGCGAGCAGGAGGTCGCCGCGGCCGCCCGAGAACCTGGCTTGATGCGCGCGCTGGAGCTGATTCGCCTGGGCATCCGCGTCGAGGGCGTGCGCGAGTGGCTGTTTACGATCCGCTCTTTCGACGACGCGCGGCTGCTCGCCGCCGCCGAGCTCGCGCGCCGCAACGCGGTCTACGACCGCGCGATCCATACTGCCGACCGCACTTCGCGGCTGCACAACTTCACGCTGCGCTACCCGATGCCGTACCAGGACGTGTTCCGCGGCTACGCGGCCACGCACGGCGTCGACGAGGCCTGGGTGCTGGCCGTGGTGCGCCAGGAAAGCCGCTTCAACACCGATGCGCGCTCGAGCGCCGGTGCCGCGGGCCTGATGCAGGTCATGCCAGGTACCGCGCGCTATGTCGCGGGGAAGATCGGCCTGCGCAACTACCGGCCGAAGGCCGTGACCAATGTCGAGACCAACGTAACGCTGGGCACCGGATACCTGAAGCTGGTGATGGAGCAGCTCGGCCACCCGGTGCTCGCGTCGGCGGCCTACAACGCCGGGCCGTCGCGTGCGCGGCGCTGGCGCGACGACAAGCCGCTCGAAGGCGCGGTCTATGTCGAGTCGATCCCGTTCCCCGAGACGCGCGATTACGTGAAGAAGGTGATGTCCAACGCGGTCTACTACTCCGCGGTGCTGGAGAAGAAGCCGGTACCGCTCAAGTCGAGACTCGGCGTGATCCAGCCGCCCGGCGCCTCCGAGCCGCCGGTGTTCGAGGACGAAGCGCGCTAGAGTAGCTCGCATGAAGGCGCATGCGGTGCTGGTGGTCGGCGGGTCCGGATTCATCGGGCGCCACCTCGTCGCCTCGCTCGCCGCCACCGGGATCTGCGTCACCGTGCCTTCGCGCCGGCGCGAGCGCGCCAAGCATCTCATCCTGCTGCCGACGGTGGACGTGGTCGAGGCCGACGTCATGGCCCCGGGCACGCTTCAGCGGCTCTGCGACGGCAAGGACGCGGTCTACAACCTGACCGGCGTGCTGCACAGCCGGCGCGGGCGCCGCGACGAGCGCGGCGCGAACGAGTACGGCCCGGATTTCGCGCGCGTCCACGTCGAGCTGCCGCAGGGCATCGTCGCCGCCTGCCGCATCACCGGCGTGCGGCGCCTGCTGCACGTAAGCGCGCTGGGCGCATCGCCGGAGGCGCCGTCGGAGTACCTGCGCTCGAAGGGCATCGGCGAGCAGGCGGTGCTCGCCGCCGAGGACCTCGATGTCACGGTATTTCGCCCTTCGGTGGTGTTCGGGCCCGAAGACAGGTTCTTGAATAGATTTGCGAGCATGACCCGGTTCTTGCCCTTCATGGCCGTGCCGTGTCCTGAAGCAGAGTTCCAGCCGGTCTACGTCGGCGACGTGGCGCACGCGCTGCATTTCGCGCTCGCGGAGCCCGAGGCGCGCGACAAGGCCTACGAGCTCTGCGGGCCGCGCGTCTACACGATGAAGCAACTGGTCGAATCGGTCTGCGCAATGACCGGCCGGCAGCGCCTCGTGGTGGGCCTGCCCGACCGGCTCTCGTATCTGCAGGCATGGATGCTCGAGCACCTGCCCGGGAAGCTCATGACGCGCGACAACTACCGCTCCATGCAGGTGCCAAACACCTGCGGCAAGCCGTTTCCGTTCCATCTCCAGCCGCAGGCGCTCGAGGCGGTCGCGCCCGCCTACCTCGTGCCCTCCGGACCGCGCGATCGCTATCCGCAGCTTCGCTGGCGCGCGCGGCGCTAGCTTCTAGAGGAAGTCCTTCAGCACGCCAGTCAGCAGCTCGGGCGTGGCGCCGGCGGGAAAACTGCCGCGGAACCGTCCCTCGCCATCGAGGAGATAGATGGCGGCGCTATGGTCGACGAGATAGCCGCCGGCGCCGAGCGGCACCTTCGCGTAATACGCCTTGTAGCGGTCGGCGACCGCTCGCACTTCGGCCGGCGTGCCGGTCAGGCCGACGATGCGTGCGTCGAAGTGCGGCAGGTACGCTGCGAGCTGCGCCGGCGTGTCGCGCTCCGGATCGAGCGTTACGAACACGACGCGGACGCGCTCGCCGAAGTCGTCGAGCACCTGCTTTAGCGTCACGAGATCGGTCGGGCAGACGTCTGGGCAGAAGGTGTAGCCGAAGTACAGCAGCACCATGCGGCCGCGGAAGTCCTCCAGTGTGCGCCGCGCGCCGTTGTGGTCGACGAGCGACAACGGGCCGCCGACTTCGCCGCGGCCGAACATCAGCGCTTCCATGTACTGCGCCTTGCGCAGGGCTGCGGGGTCGACGTCGTAGAGCGCAGCTGACGGCGCGGAGCCGGCAGCAACCACCAATGCCACTGTAGTCAAGCGCAACATCAAACGCCGAAGCCGAACTCGCTGCCGGTGCTCGAGAGCGCGAGGCGGTCGGGCATCGCTTCGCGCATCGCCTCGATGAAGTTGAGGCCCGAGCAGTGCATGGGGATCACCACGTCCGGATTCATCGCCTTCAGCTCGGCGACCGACTGCTTGACGTAGGCGTCCTCGGTCGGCGCGAGGTGAAAGCCGCCGAGCACCGCGTGCAGCTTGCGCACGCCGGATGCCTCCATCGCCTGGCGCACGGTATTCACGACGCCCGCGTGGCCGCAGCCGGTGATCACCACCAGCCCGCGGTCGCGCAGGTTGTAGCACACGCCGTGCTCGTGCCAGTGCTGGTCCATGATCGGCTTGTTCACCTCGCGTCCGGCAAACGCTGCCGGGTCGCAGCCGATCTCGCCGTTGCGCCCGTAGACGACGAGCTGGGTCGGCGTGACCTTCTCGAACGAGGCGCGGCGGATGTGGCCGGTCGAAAGCGCGTGGCCGCCGATGAGGGTGGGCTTGTCGCACAGCACGATCTCGACCTTCTGGCCCCTGACCTCGCGGCGGTCAAGATACCCGCTGTCGGCGAAATGCCCCGCGGTGCCGCTCGGACGCTTGCGCTCGCAGAAGTTGTCCTCGCCGCCCGCGTAGAGCCGGATGTCCGGCTTGAGCGCCGCGCGTTGCGCCTTGAGGAAGCCGACCAGGCCGCCGAGGTGGTCGAAATGCCCGTGCGAAAGCGCGAGCGCGTCGAACTTCGCCGGATCGACCTTGAGGAGCTCCATGTTGTTGAGCAGCGTCGAGGGCTGGAAGCCGAAGTCGAACAGCACGTTGCGCGCTTCGGCGCCGGCCTTCGACTCGATCGCGAGCGACAGGCCCCACTCGCTGTGCAGCGTGCGCCGGAAGTCGTCGAACCCCGCGCCGACGCGCCGCACCCGCACCGCTTTCGGCGAAGGCGCGCGCAGGAAGATGTCGTGGTTCTGCTCGATCAGCACCCGGATCGTCACGCTGTCGACGGTGGGAATCTGGCCCGGCGCCGCGGGCTGGGCGGCGGCGCGGTGGAAGAGCGCGAGCTGCGTGAGAAAGAGCGATGAGCCAAGCACGAATTTTCGGCGACCCAGATACGCGTCCATTCTTTCCTCCCGAGGTTGGCGCGATGCAATCTAGTCCCGGCGTTCCCGCCCGGTCAAGCGGTCTGCATTGATACACTTGGCGCTGGCCGCTATTCCTACGATGTCGAGCAACGTCAACGCCTTGCTGCGGGGCCCGGTCCGCGTCGTGAACGTCGGGCTCGAAAGCTTCGCGCGCGACCTCGCCGCCAATGGCGCGGCGGTGGCGCAGGTCGATTGGGTTCCACCAAGACTCAATGACCAGAACGAACCCGCCAATGCCGAAGCGCTGCGCCGCATCCTGGCCGCCGAGCCGGTCCTCGCCGATGTGCGCCGCGCGGGAGAGCTGATCCCGCGGCTCGACGCCGAGCGCCTGATCCTCCACGCCGGGCCGCCGATCGGCTGGGAGCGCATGTGCGGGCCGCTGCGCGGCGCGATCTGCGGCGCGATCGTGTTCGAAGGCTGGGCGGACGACCTCGCCGCGGCCGAAAAGCTCGCTTCCTCCGGCGCGGTTCAGTTCGCGCCGAATCACCACTTCGGCGCGGTCGGCCCGATGACCGGCATCACCACGCGCAGCATGCCGCTCCTCGTGGTCGAGAACCGCACCTTCGGCAACTGGGCCTGCTGCACGTTCAACGAAGGACTGGGCAAGGTGATGCGCTTCGGCGGCAACGATGCCGAGGTGCTTGCCCGCCTCGTGTGGCTTCGCGACGAATTCGGCCCTCTTTTTGGAGAAGCCCTGCGCGCTTCCCCGGTCCAACTGAACCCGCTCATCGCCCGCGGCCTCGCAATGGGCGACGAGATGCACCAGCGCAACGTCGCTTGCACCTCGCTCCTGCTGAGGACTCTGGCGCCGCGCCTGGCTCGCAGCGTCAAGGCGCTCGAGTTCATCGGCGCGAACGATCAATTCTTCCTCAACGTCGCGATGGCGATGGCGAAGAGCATCCTCGATCCGGCGCGCGGCATCGAAGGTTCGAGCGTCGTCACCGCCATGGCGCGCAATGGCACCGAGTTCGGCATTCGCGTCGCCGGAAGGGGCGACGAATGGTTCACGGCGCCGGTGGAGATGCCGAAAGGCCTGTACTTCCCTGGTTTCAGCGAGGCCGACGCGAATCCCGACATTGGCGACTCGGCGATCCTGGAGGCGATCGGGCTGGGCGCGTTCTCGATGGCGGCCGCGCCCGCGGTGGCAGGCTTCGTCGGCGCGGGCGGCTTCGCCAGCGCCGTCGCCATTACGCGCGCGATGAGCGAACTTACGATTGGTCAGAACAGCAAATGGTCCATTCCGGCGCTGGAGTTTCGCGGCGTGCCGGTCGGCATCGACGCGCGCCGCGTGGTCGAGACCGGCATCCAGCCTGCGATCAACACCGGCATCGCGCACCGCCGCGCGGGCGTCGGCCAGGTCGGCGCCGGCGTCGCGCGCGCGCCGCTCGCGTGCTTCCAGAAAGCGCTTCGTGCCCTCGGTGGTTCTTAACCGCGTCGAGCGCGGCCGCTACCTCGACTCGGTCGCGGCCATGCGCCTGTCGCGGCGCCTGGCAGCGCTTCCGGGGATCGAAGGCGCCGCCCTGATGATCGGCAGCCCTTCGAACAAGGCCCTGCTGCGCGACGCCGGCCTGCTCGGGGGCGACGGCGAGGCGGCCGGCGCCAACGATCTCGTGATCGCGGTGCGGGCCTCGGATGAAGGTGCGGGCCGCCGCGCGCTCGACTCTGCGCTGAACCTGGAGCCGGAGAAGAGCGACGGCCTGCCGCATGCCCGAACCCTCGGCGGGGCGCTCGAGCTTCTGCCGCAGGCCAACCTCGCGCTGATCTCGGTGCCGGGCGATTTCGCCGCGCGCGAGGCGCGCAAGGCGCTCGACGCGGGCCTGCACGCTCTCGTGTTTTCGTCGGGCGTGACGCTCGCGGAGGAGCGCGCGCTCAAGCGCCTGGCGAAGGAGAAGGGACTGCTTCTCATGGGGCCGGACTGCGGCACCGCGCTCATCGGCGGCACACCGATCGCCTTCGCCAACGCCGTGCCGCGCGGCGATATCGGCATCGTCTCGGCTTCCGGCACCGGGCTGCAGGAAGTGTCCTGCCTGATCGCGCGCATGGGCCGCGGCGTGTCGCACGGCATCGGCGTCGGCGGCCGGGACCTCGACGAGCAAGTGGGCGCGCTCGGAACGCTCGCCGCCATCGACGCCCTTGACGCCGACCCCGGCACGAAGACCATCGTCCTCATTTCCAAGCCGCCCGCGCCGCGCGTCGCCGAGCAGGTTCTCGCGCGCTTGTCGCAGTCCGCGAAACGCAGCGTCGTCTGCTTTCTCGGCCTGGACAAGCCGGGCCTGGCCCGCACGCTGCGCGAGGCCGCGGAGCTCGCGACCGGGAACAAGATCCCGGACGAGAAATTCGACAAGGGAAAAATCAAAGGTCGTGTCGAAGCCCTCTATTGCGGCGGCACGCTCTGCAGCGAGGCCGAGCTCGTCTTCCGCCGCCTCGGCCTGAGCGGCCACCGCTTCGTCGACCTGGGCGACGAGCGCTACACGCGCGGCCGGCCGCACCCGATGATCGATCCCGACAGCCGCAACGATCACGTGGCTGCCGCGCTCGCGGATCCTGCGGTCGGAGCGATCCTGGTCGACATCGTGCTTGGCTACGGCTCGCACCCCGACCCCGCCGGGGTCCTGGTCAGGAATCGACTCGAGAAGACGGTCGTCGCGTCCGTCACAGGCACGGAAGCCGATCCCCAGATCCGTTCGCGGCAGGTGGCGCGGCTGCGCGAAGCGGGCGTGCTGGTCGCGCCTTCGAACGCCCATGCCGCCGAGTGGGCGGCCTCTCTCGTCTCAAACTGAGACTCATACAGGGTAGGTCGTAAAGGAAGGGCCTGCGCTCGCCGGCCTTTTCGGTGTGCATTTGTCTTTCGCGTGAAGACTGTGCGTTTACGCACAGCATTTCGCAAGATGTGTAAGTCCTACAGAGATCCGCGCTGCGACGTCATGACAAACTCACAAGAGAAGTCCAAAAGCAGAAGACGTCGGACAACGCATCGCAAGGGAGCCCGCTGTGAAGTTCTTTCTCCGGCTGCTCGTCAGCCTGCTGTTCGTCTTCGCGTCGGCGGCCGAGGCGCAGGTCAAGCGCTACGCAATCATCGGCGGCGACATGCCGGGCGGCATTCCCGACTCGGCCTACAAGTACCTGGACGCCAACTCGGGCTGCCAGATGGAAATGCAAGTGCCTCCGGACACCGCATGCGAGAACAATCATCCGGACACGCTGAGGAGCTTCCTCGGCCCGCATCCAACGCAGCCCAGCACGTGCGTCTACAACTGGGATTGCACGTGCGGCACCTGCCAGATCGGCGAGCCCAGCGATCCGAGGAACTTCAACAAGATCTCGGTCAGCCAAACGAACGCGTACGGCCAGGCGATGACTTGCCCGGACAAGGATTTCGCCAGCTGCACGCCCGAGAAAGCGAAGGGCAAGGGGCCGTGTCCCGGAGACGTTTGCGAAGCCAATCCCGTGAACATGGCCAGCGGCAACAAGTTTCAAAGCGAGAGGGTGTACGGTTCCGGCGCGGACGGGCTGGACCTCGTGCTCTGGTACAACAGCCAGCGAGGCGTTCACTACTTCGAAGGCGGCGCGTTCGGGACGAAGTGGACCTCGCGCTACTTTGTGAGCGTCAAAGACTCCCTGCAGGGAATCATCGCGGTGAACCGGCCCGACGGCCGCGAGCTCGAATTCCGCGCGCCCCCGTCGGGGACGTTCTATCTCAAGGACGCGGACGTGAACGAGACGCTCGAGCGGCTGGTCGGCGGCGGCGGGGCGACCATCGGCTGGCGGCTCGTCGATCCGCGGACCGACGAGCTCGAGGAGTTCGACGCGGCCGGGAAGCTGCTCCTTGCCCGCGATCGCGCCGGCCGGCAACTCAACATGACCTACAGCACCGCAGCCACGCCGCCGGCCGTGGCGCCAGCCCCGGGGCTGCTCATCACGGTGACCGACCATTTCGGCCGCCAGCTCAACTTCACCTACAACGCGCAGAAGCGCGTCGCAAAGTTGATCGACCCCGGCGCCGGCGAGACGCTCTTCGAGTACGACGGCGCGAGCGGACCGGCTGGGGCGAAGAACCTCACCAAGGTGACTTTCCCGGACACCAGGACCCGGGTGTACCACTACGGCGAGGCGGCGAACATCAACGGCGGCGCGACGTGCTCCGATCCGTCGCCCGTATTGCCGAACGCGCTCACCGGGCTCACTGACGAAAACGAGGTCCAATACTCCACGTGGACCTACCAGTGCGACGGGCGCGTGACCAGCTCGGAGCACGCGGGGGCCGTGGACAGGTACACGTTCACCTACGGAGCGAGCGACAGGACGTTCGTCGATCCGCTGAATACCTCGCGCAGCTTCGCGGCCGCGAACGTGAACGGCATCGTGAAGAATCTCGGCACTACGCAGCCCGCGGCGAGCGGCAGCGGAACTACGGCGAACGCCGCCACCTACGACGCGAACGGCAACGTCGCCTCCCGCACCGACTTCAACGGCAACCGAACGAACTACAGCTACGACCTTGCGCGCAACCTCGAAACCTCGCGCACGGAGGCGCTGACTTCGGGCAGTGCAACGACCCCGCAGACTCGGACGATCAGCACGCAGTGGCATTCGACCTTCCGCCTGCCCACCGGCATTGCTGAGCCTCTCAAGGTCACCACGTTCGCCTACGACGCGGACGGAACGCAATGCGGCGCTCGCGGCGCGCTCTGCTCGAAGAGCATCCAGGCCACGACAGACGCGAACGGCTCCCAGGGTTTCTCTGCCACGCCGAGCGGAACCGCGCGGACGTGGACCTACACGTACAACGCCAATGGCGATGTGCTGACGATCAACGGGCCGCGTACCGACGTATCCGACGTCACCACGTACACGTACTACGCCAATAACGACGCCGATCTCGCCAAGCGCGGCAGGGTCGCCACGATCGTCAACGCGGCCGGCCACACCACCAGCATCACCTCCTACAACGCCCACGGCCAGCCGCTCACGATCCTGGACCAGAACGGGCTTACCGCGACGCTCTCCTACGACGCGCGCCAGCGCTTGGATACGCGCACCACGGGCGGCGAGACCACGAGCTACGACTATGACGGCGTCGGGAGCCTCACCAAGGTAACGCTGCCCGACGGCTCGTTCCTTTCCTATAGCTACGACAGCGCGCACCGGTTGACGGGGATGGAAGACAACCTCGGGAACCGAATCGTCTACACGCTCGACGTGATCGGAAACCGCACGCAGGAGCAAGTCCGCGATCCCGCCAACCAGCTCGCGCAGACCCGAAGCCGCGTGATCAACAACCTGAACCGCCTGTTCAGGGAGCTCGGCGCGCAGAGCCAGACCACGGAGTACGCCTACGACAACCAAGGGAACGTAATCTCGGTCAAGGACCCGCTCAACCGCATCACCTCCAACCAGTACGACGCGCTGAACCGCCTGAAGCAGGTGACCTCGCCCGCGCCGATCTCGGCGGTGACTCAGTACGGCTACAACGGTCTCGATGCGCTCACCCAGGTCACCGATCCGCGCAGCCTCGTCACCGGCTACAGCATTAACGGCCTCGGAAACCTGACTCAGCAATCGAGTCCCGACACCGGCACGACGACGAGCACCTACGATGCCGCCGGCAACCTGCTCACGCAGATCGATGCCAAGAGCCAGACCACCACCTACACCTACGATGCGCTGAACCGGGTCAGCTCGATCACCTTCCAGGATGGCTCGAAGCACAACTACACCTACGACTCGGGAACCAACGGCATCGGGCACCTCACGGGCATCGCCGAGCTGAACCCCTCGCTCGTTGTAATCGCGCAGGTTGCCTACGGCTACGATCAGCGAGGCCGCGTCGTCTCCGAGGCGCGCACGATCAACAGCGTCGCCTATACCACGAGCTATCGCTACGACAGCCCGGGCAGGCTCGACCAGCTCACCTATCCGTCGGGCCGCATCGTGAGCTACGCCTTCGACGGCCTCGGACGCGTGAGCGCTGTAACAACCACCAAGCCGGGCGAGCAGGCGCAGGGCGTCGTTTCCGGCGTCGCCTACCATCCCTTCGGCGGTGTCAAGAGCTACACGCTCGGCAACGCGCAGGTGTACACGCGCGGCATCGACCTCGACGGCCGTGTGGCCTCCTACACTCTGGGCAACCAGTCCTTCTCGATCGGTTACGACGCCGCGAGCCGTATCGAGTTCATCGCCCAGTTCGGCAATCCCGCGAACATCAATGGCTACGGTTACGACGCACTGGACCGGCTCACCTCCGCGGTGCTGCCGACGACGCCCTATGCCTACAGCTACGACGCGGTCGGCAACCGCACCTCGCGCACCGCGGGCTCTTCGACGGACAACTACGCGTACGCCGCGACCAGCAACCGCATCGCGTCGATCACCCCGCCGAGCGGGCCGGTGCGCAACTTCGTGTTCGACGCCAACGGCTCGACCACGGCCGATGGTCTGAACACCTACCTCTACGACGTGCGCGGCCGCATGGTGCAGGCAACGAGCTCGATCGGCGCGACGAGCTACCAGGTCAACGCGCTGGGCCAGCGGATCCGCAAGACCAACAGCCTGGGCGATACCGTCTTTCACTACGACACGGGAGGGCGGCTCATCGCCGAGACCGGCCCGAGCGGCACCCTCAAGCGCGAATTCATCTACCTCGGCGACATTCCGGTGGCGGTGGCGCAATGAGCGCCGCTCGCGCCCTCGGCTGGTGGCTCGTCGCATTCGCGCTCTCGCTCGGCTGCGCGGCAGCGAAGGCTGCGACGCTGAGCGCAACTCCCACGAGCGTGCCGCCAGGCGGCAGCACCGTGACCGCGGCCTGGGGTGGGATTTCGACGCCCACGGCGACCGACTGGATCGGGTTGTACACGCCCGGAGCCCCGACTCGCCGTCTCTGAGCTGGCGCTACACGACAGGAGCGGCGAGCGGCAGCGTCCCGTTCAGCATCCCTTCGTCGATCCCGCTCGGAACCTACGAGCTGCGGCTCTTCGCCAACGACGGCTATACGCGCCTCGCCACCAGCAACACGTTCACCGTGACGGGTGGAAACCTGACGGCGAGTCCTGCCGGCGTGGCCCCCGGCGGGAGCGTGACGGCTGGCTGGAGCGCGATCCCCGCGCCGACCGGGACCGACTGGGTTGGTCTGTACACACCCGCCGGCGCCAATACATCGCCGATCCGCTGGCAGTACACGAACGGGGCGGCGAGCGGCAGCGCTCCCTTCGCCATCCCGGCGGGCGTCGCCTTCGGGACCTACCAGCTTCGGCTCTTCTCGAACAACGGCTATCTGCACCTCGCCACGAGCAACAGCCTCGCGGTCGGCCCATCAGTGAGCGGTACGGTCACGCTGAACGGCTCGCCGCTCGCGGGCGTGGCCTTCGCGGGGACCAACGGCGCTAGCTGCACGGCATCGAACGCCTCGGGCCAGTACAGCTGCAGCGTGCCGACCGGCTGGTCGGGGAGCGTCACGCCCTCGCTCGCCGGCCACAGCTTCACTCCCGCCTCACGCAGCTACACGAATGTGACCGCCAACCAGACAGCGCAGAACTACAGAGCGGTCGTGAACCCGAAGGTGAGCGGCACCGTGACCCTGCGCGGCTCGCCGCTCGCCGGCGTGGCCTTCGCCGCGAGTAACGGCGGCACGTGCGCGGCCTCGAACGCCTCGGGCCTATATAGCTGCAGCGTACCGCCGGGCTGGTCGGGGAGCGTAACCCCCTCGATGAGCGGCTACAGCTTCACACCGGCCTCGCGCAGCTACAGCAATGTCACGGCGGATCAGACGGCCCAGGACTACGCGGTCGTGACCTATGACGTCAGCGGGACGGTGACGGCAGGCGGCTTGCCGCTCGCGGGTGCAGGCTTCACGGCGAGCAACGGCGGCGTCTGCACGGCCTCAAACGCCTCGGGCCAATATGTCTGCACCGTACTGCCAGGCTGGTCCGGGAGCGTGACGCCGGCGCTCAGCGGCTACACCTTCGCCCCTCCTTCGCGCAGCTACAGCAACGTCACCGCCAACCAGACGGCTCAGGATTTCGCGGCAACCGTGACCACCGCGGCGCACCTCTTCTTCATCCACACCGATCACCTCAACACGCCAAGACTTGTTGCCAATCAGCAAGGGCAGACGGTCTGGAGGCACGACAACGCCGAACCGTTCGGAAATTCGCCGCCAGACGAAAACCCGTCAAGCCTTGGTGCGTTCGAATTTCCATTGCGAGACGAGGGAACCTACTTCGACAAGGAAACGAACCTCGTCTACAACTGGAATCGCTATCGCGATCCGAACGATGGGCGATTCATCCAAGCCGATCTGCTGGGCCTGTACGGCGGCGATCTCTCGCTCTACGTGCTGAGGGGCAACAATCCGCTGAGCTACATCGATCCATTCGGGCTTCAAACTGCGCCACCTGGTGGTGGTGCGGCTGGTGGATTGCTCGGAGGGTCCGGTGCTGCGGGTGGTGGCATTCTTGGCGGATCTGCAGGAGCTGGCGGAGTCGGCTCAAACAAGAATATTGCTCAGGGTCTTACAAACCTGATCAACAAGATCATTGAGTTCTGCAAGCCAGACGATAAAAAATGTCCTCCATGCAAGCTTGTTGACGGAACAATCGTCCCGATTGGGACGATCGGCTATCGCTACGATGTTCCGCCACAAGGTAAGGTGGAACATGGCATCTCAGGGCCGCACTACAATCTGTACAAGGCGAATCAGAACCTGAACAACTGTCAGTGCTTCTGGCAGCCGATCGGAGCTGTGCCGCCCCCGCCACAGCCCGACTGGATCCCGATTCAGCCGTTCGCAAATTGACGGAGCGATATGAACTACCCTGACGGCAAGAAGGTGATGGTCGGAGACCAGGTGAAGCTCTGGGAGGGCTGCCATGGAACCGTGGTGGCCTCCATGGATGACGACGAGTACTCGTCGGAATACTCAAAAGCTGATTGGTCTTACTTAAAGAACGGCGTGCTGATCAGCTCCGACAAGGCGGGGCTGATCCACTACATCCGCCCGGAGAAGTCGTTCGTATTGATCGAGCGAAAGCGCGGTACCGCTAAAGCGTGAGATGGTCCGCAATTGGGACACGGTCCGCGCGATTCTGCTGAAGCTCGAGGCGGCGGAGACGGCGCACACGACGCTCACGCTTGACCAGGTCGACGGCATCGACCCGCAGGAAGTCGGCTATCACATGATGCTGCTCAACGAGGCGGGGCTGATCGAGGCGAAGATCCTCAAGTCGAGCAGCGGCGACGGCGCGGTTGCGATGGTGCTCGCGCGCCGGCTCACCTGGCAAGGTCACGAGTTCCTGGACAAGATCCGCGACCCGAGCATGTGGGGAAAGATCAAAGCGAAAGTGAAGGAGAAGAGCCTGGATCTCACCTTCGATTCGATCAAGGCCGCTGCTGGAGCGCTGATCAACGCGGCGCTCTCGTCGGCGCCTTCCGCGCCGTCCTGATCAGAGCTTCTTCTTGAGCGCATCGGCCAGTTCGCGCTGGCCGTCCTCGATGCCGTCGAGGTAGAAGCCGCGCGAGGTCAGGATCTCGGTGCTTTCGATGATTGCCTTGACGACGGCGGGGACCTCGACAGGCGGGATGATGACCTCGCCTTGCATGCCGCGCACCGTGTCGCGGTGCTTGAGCGCCATGTACGCGCCGCCGTCCTGCTTCCAACAGGCGATGCCCCCACCCTATACGGTCATGACCCTCACGCCTTGGAAGTTCCAGGGCGTGGTGGTCATGACCGTCTTGCATGCCGCGGCGCGACCGTAGCGCTGTGCGCGCCAGATGAAAAGTGACGGAACGGCCGCGCCTCACATAAGGCCGACGCGCTTCGGCACGATTTAAGTGGGACTAGGCGGGATGAGCCGGGATGGCGCCATGGGATCAGCAGGAGCCGTTCGGCGTCAACGCGCCGGATGAGAATCCGTCAGGGCTCGGAGCGTTCGAGCTCCCGATGCGGTTTCCCGGGGCAGTACGCCGACAAGGAGACCAATCTCCACTATAACTACTTCAGAGATTACGACTCAATTCTGGGCAGGTATGTTCAGAGCGACCCGATAGGCCTTAACGGTGGCATGAACACTTATGCCTACGTTGATGGCTCTCCTCTGATTTATGCCGACTTCTCGGGGTTATGTCCCAAGCAACCTGCTCCCGCCATGCCTTGTCCGGGCATGGCCGGCCAAAGTTGCGGAGCACCAGTTCAATATGGAGGCCTCAACCCTCAGTACCCCGGCGTTTGCTATACATGCTTGATGAGAAACAAGGTCTGGCCGTACCCAATGGCTCCTAAGCCGCCGGGTATCGAGCCGATAATGGGGGACGTGAATCACGAGGGTATGGAACTAGAGCTAATGCTCGCGGGGGAAAAGCCTCTCGCGATGTTCTATTGCTCAACCTCGAAAGGCGTGTCCTACGAGCAAATACCGGAACAGAGATTTGATGCCTACGTAGAGTCGGGGCGGTTCGTAAAAGAAGAGATGACATTTGATGTGGCACCCGAGGTTTCGGTGCGCTACGTCCTATACGCGCTCAAGGGTGAGGAGTGGCGAATTTCAGCTCTGAAGTTAGTCCTACGAGAGATGAAGCGAACGGGAAAGGCTGGTCAGGAAGGTATAGACCGGATAACGGGTGCGTTGCTGGGGTACTCTGAAGAGGAAATTGACGAGTACATCAAACAGGGCACGCTCTATGGCGCGGGCGGTTAATGCAGCTTGTCTCGCCCTCGTTGTCTCCACAAGGCGCTCGAAATGTTATTCCTTACGCATCTGAGTTTCAATGTGACGCGCCACGTTGTTTGCACGATTGCATGACGTGGGAATCATCTAGCACTCGGTGGGGGTAACGCAGTAATTTACGAGGAGAGAACAAGCGAAGTTGAAACCGCCTTCGTTGGCGGAATCACCATCTCCTCATTGCCGACCCGGATCACGCCTGAACGCCGCGTGGGCTCGGATCGTCCATAGCAGGCCAATGCTCGCATCTACTGAGCAGTTTTCGCGACGGCGACTATTCCGGCGAGCGCGTCCCAGCCCGAGGTGTGGCCCACCGCGTCGAGCCTGGCGAGGCCGGGATGCAGGTCGGGCGCCTGCCACGCGGACAGACTCTCCAGCATTTCGTGCAGCGCCTCGTGAACCTGGCCCGACGCGGCGGCGGCGAGGTGCGCGGCGCTGATCGCGCTGGTCCGCTCGGCGAGGCGCGGCTCGAGCCAGCGCCAGAGGGAATCGGCCTGCGCGCCGCGGCCGAGCCATCGCAGTGCGACCAGCACGCCGCCGAGGTAGTCGTCGCCCGAGGGCGTCAGTCCCGGCCCGAGGCCGATGAGCTGCGCCGCTTCGTTGCCGAGCGCGTTGCCGGCGAGCCAGCGGTCGATCGCCTCGAGCGCGGGCTGCGCATGAACGCTGAGCGCGTTGTGCACGCCGAGGATCGTGCAGCCCAGGCCCTCCTGCGGGACGTGGCCATCGAGGCAGGCGCGCAGCGCATCGAGTTGCGGGCGCGCGTCGCCGCGAAGCGGCGGCGGCTCCCACACCTGGGAATTCTCCACGGAGACACTCACGGTCTCGCCGATCGCTGGTTCCCTGAAGGCCGATACGAGGGCGTTGAGCGGCCCGCGGCCGAGCGACGCCTCCCCGATGCACGCATAGCTCCTGCCGAAACGAAGGTAAAAGCTGCGGCGGAACACGGCGCACACCTCGCCTTCGCCCGCGGCGAGCGCGGCGTGCGCCGTGCGCCCCACGACCTCAGCGGTAAACCGATAGTGCGGCATCGACGGCGGCGCCGCGCGGCACCTTGACCTTCTCTTGGGAAAGGACCGCCTCGAGCGCACCGAGCGTGACGAGCACGGCGTCCTGGCGCGCGTTGTACCCCATGGTGCCGATGCGCCAGATGCGGCCGTGGAGCGGGCCGAACGAGGTTCCGATCTCGATGTTGAAATGCGCGAGCATTGCGCGCCGCACCTTTTCGCCGTCGACCCCTTGCGGGATGTGCACCCCGGTGACGTTGGGCATCTTGTGCTTCAGGTCGCCGAAGAGCTTCAAGCCCATTGCGTGCAAGCCGGCGACGAGGGCCTGCGACGCGCGTTCGTGCCGGGCAAAGGAGGCGGATAGACCTTCCTGCAGGAGGATGCGTGCGCACTCGCGCGCCGCGTACAGCATGCTGGTGGCTTCGGTGTGGTGGTTGAGCGCCTTGTCCGACCAGTAGTCCATGATCATCGCAAGATCGAAGTAGTTCGAGCGGATGACCGGGCCCTCGCCCGGTTTTTCGTCTTTCTGTCTCAGCCCCTGCTCGGTGTGTTTTCGGCGAACGATCCGCTTTTCGGCGCGCTCGTTGAAAGTGAGCGGCGCGCTGCCCGACGGGCCGCCCAGGCACTTCTGCAGCCCGGCGCTCACTACGTCGAGCTGCCAGGCGTCGGCCGGCAGGTCCATGCCGCCGAGCGTGGCGGTAGCGTCGACATAGAGGATCGCTTCATGCTTTCTGCAAAGCTTTCCGAGCTCGGAGAGCGGTTGCGCCATGGTGGTCGAGGTGTCGCCATGCGACACCGCGACGATGCGGGGTTTGTAGGAGCGAATTTCCCGCTCCAGCTCCTCAGGTGAAAACACGGTTCCCCATTCCGCTTCCAGGGCACGCACCTCGGCGCCGCAGCGCGTCGCAATCTCCACCTTGAGGTGGCCGAAGCGGCCGAAGATCGGCACCAGGACGCGGTCGCCGGGCTCGATCAGCGACGCGAGCGCGGCCTCGATCGCGGAGCGTGCGGTGCCGTCGATGAGGAGCGTCCAGCGGTTCTGCGTCTGGAACACGCCGCGGTAGAGCTCGGAGACTTCCTTCATGTACTGGCGGAACTGCGGGTCGAACTGGCCGAGGAGCTGAGCGCTCATCGCGCGCAGCACGCGCGGATCGGCGTTGATCGGGCCCGGGCCCATCAGCAGTCTGGGGGCCGGGTTGATTTCGCGAATCGGACCCTCACTCATGCGGGTGGATCTTCAGCCAGTGGCGGGCAATGTCGATGCGTCGCGCGACCCAGACCTTCTTCGTTCTCACGTACTTCAGGAACCGTTCGAGTGACGCCAGGCGTCCAGGCCGGCCCACCAGCCGGCAGTGCAGCCCGACCGACATCATGCGGCCCCCCTCGGCATAGAGGACATCCAGGGCGTCCTTCAGGTAATTGAAGAAATCGTCCCCGGAGTTGAAGCCCTGTGCGGTGGCGAAGCGCATGTCGTTCGCGTCCAGCGTATAGGGGACGACGAGCTGCGGCTTGCCGTGGCGCATGTCGTACCAGGGCAGATCGTCGTTGTAGTCGTCGGCGTCGTAGACGAAGCCGCCGTCCTCGACCACCAGGCGGCGCGTATTCGGGCTGGTGCGGCCGGTGTACCAGCCGAGCGGGCGCTCGCCGGTGAGCGCGCGGTGGATCTCGATCGCGCGCTGCATGTGGCTGCGCTCGACGTCGAGCGGCACGTCTTGATAGTTGATCCAGCGCCAGCCGTGGCTCGCGACCTCGTGCTCGGCCTTGAGGAAGGCGTCGACCGCGGCGGGATTGCGCTCCATCGCCATGGCCACGCCGAACACCGTGAGGGGCAGATCGTAGTGCTTGAAAAGCTCGAGCAGCCGCCACACGCCCACGCGCGAGCCATACTCGTAGATCGATTCCATCGACATGTGGCGCGCGCCTTCCAGCGGCTGTGCGCCGACGATCTCGGAGAGGAACGCCTCCGAGGCCTTGTCGCCGTGCAGGATCGAGTTCTCGCCGCCTTCCTCGTAGTTGAGGACGAACTGCAGCGCGACGCGCGCGCCGCCGGGCCATTTCGGCTTCGGCGGCTTGGGCCCGTAGCCCACGAGATCACGCGGATAGCTGGAAGTGCTCAATGAAGTCGAGCAGCACTCGCGCGCCGGCGGCGGCGTCTGCCTCGGTGATGGATTCAAGCGGACTATGGCTGATGCCGTCCTTGCAGCGCACGAACAGCATGCAGATGTCGCTGATCGCGCCGAGCGCCATGCCGTCGTGGCCGGCGCCGGAGGGCAGGCGCCGCACGCGGAACCCCTGGCGCGCCACCGCCTTGTCCATCTGCTCCATGAGCCACGGCGCGCAGGCGGTGACGCCGAATTCCTGCAGCAGCTCGATCTCGCTCGTCAGGCTTCTGTTCCTGGAAATGGCCTCGATCTCGCTGCGAACCGCGGCCACCGCGTGCTTCCTGAGCGGATCCTGGGGTGCGCGCACATCGACCGTGAAGATCACCTCTCCCGGAATTACGTTGATCGCCCCGGGTTTTGCCTCGATGCGGCCCACCGTGGCGACCAGCTCGGCATGCCCTTTGGCAATTCTTTCTGTCGCCAGAACACATTCCGCGGCACCGGCGAGCGCGTCGCGCCGCAGGTTCATCGGCACGGTGCCCGCGTGCCCGGCCACGCCGCGCAGCGTGACGCGCAGGCGCGAAAAGCCGTTGATCGCCGTCACCACGCCGACCGGCAGGCCCTCGGCTTCGAGCACCGGCCCCTGTTCGATGTGCAGCTCGGCATAGGCGAGCACGTCGCCCTTCTTTCTCGCCACTGCGGGAATGCGCCGCGGATCCAGGCCGAACTCGCTCAGCGCATCGCGCATGGCCTTGCCCGCCTGATCTTTCGCTTCCAGGGATTTTTCATCGAAGATCCCGGCCACGGCCCGGCTGCCGAGGAGCGTGGTGCCGAAGCGCACGCCCTCCTCGTCGCCGAAGCCGATGATCTCGATCGCGAACGGCAGCCGCTTCTTTCTCGAGCTCAGCGCGTGAACGCATTCCAGCGCGCTGATGACGCCGAGCATGCCGTCGTAGCGGCCGGCATCGCGCACCGTATCGAGATGCGAGCCGAGCATCAGGCACGGCGCGCCGGGCCGCTCGCCTTCGTAGCGGGCGGCGGCGTTGCCGATCGCGTCGAGCTTCGCCTGCATGCCGGCCTCGCGCATCCAGCCGAGCACCTTGTCGGTCGCGGCGCGCGCCTGCGACGACAGGAACACGCGGGTGAGTCCTCCGGGAAGCTCGGAATGCCGCGCCAGCGCATCGCAGCGCTCCATGATGCGCGCGGGGTCGAGCATGCGTCGAGTGTACACTAGGGTGCGTGGCGCTCGAGGAGGTGAACGCGCTCGGCAAATCGGATTTCGTCGCGCGGCTCAGCGGCGTGTTCGAGCATTCGCCCTGGATCGCGGAGCGCGCGTGGCCGAAGCGGCCGTTTCGTTCACTCGAGGATTTGCACCGGGCGATGCTCGATGCCGTTGCCTCCAAGGAAGAGAAGCTGAGACTCGCGCGCGCGCATCCCGAGCTTGCCTGCGGCGAAGCCCTGACCGTGGATTCGACCAGCGAGCAGGCGCGGCTGGGCTTCAACGCGCTTTCGAAAGCCGAGCTGGCCGAAATGACCAGGCTCAACCGCAGCTACCGCGAGAAGTTCGGCTTCCCGTGCATCGTGGCGCTGCGGTTGCATGCCAATCGCGCGAGCGTGATGGCCGAGATGCAGCGGCGCCTGGCGAACGATGAAGCCACCGAGCTCGCGAATGCGCTCGAGCAGATCGCCCACATCACCCGCGGGCGGCTGGAGAAGCTCCTGAATGGGTAAGCTCACGACGCACGTGCTGGACACCGCGAACGGCCGGCCCGGCGCCGGGATCGCGATCGACCTGTCCATGCTCAAGGCGGGGGAATGGAAGGTTCTCAAGACCGTGCGGACCAATGCCGAGGGCCGCACCGACGCCCCGCTGCTCGAGGGCGACGATTTCCGCCCCGGCGCGTACGAGCTGGCGTTTCATCTCGGGAGCTATTTCAAGGCCCAGGGCTTTCTCGACCTGGTCCCGGTGCGCTTCGTGATCACGGATGCGAACGGGCATTACCATGTGCCGCTCCTGTGCTCGCCCTGGGGCTACACCACGTATAGAGGGAGCTAGTCATGATTGTTCGACTCGTTTGGCTCGTCGTGCTGTGCTTTCCCGGAATTCTCAATGCACAGGCTTGGCCCACGAAACCGGTGCGCGTCATCGTGACGTTCTCGCCCGGCGGCTCCTCCGACATCGTCGCGCGCCTGATGGCTGCGCCGCTGCAGGCCGAGCTGGGTCAATCCGTGATCGTGGACAACAAGCCCGGCGCGGGCGGCACCATCGGCGCGCTCGAAGCGACGCGCGCCGCGCCCGACGGCTATACGCTGCTGCTCTCCAACAGCGCGCCGATCAGCATCTCGCCGGCGATGCAGGACCAGCCGCGCTACGACCCGGTGGCGGGCTTTACGCACGTCTCGTACATCGGCTCCGTCGCCAACGTGTTCGTGGTTCATCCGTCGGTGCCGGCGACGTCGCTGCGCGAGCTCGTCGGCTGGATCAAGGCGCAGCCCAATCCGGTGAACTACGGCTCGGGCGGGATCGGCTCCATCGGCCACATCGTGGGCGAAACGCTGAAGAACGACCAGGGGCTGCAGATGGAGCACGTCGGCTACAAGGGCTCCTCGCCGATGCACAACGACCTTCTCGCCGGTACGATCAAGCTCGCGATCGACACGCTGCCGCAGAACGTGCCGTTCATGAAGGACGGCAGGCTGCGCGCGCTCGCGGTCACCTCCCCGGCGCGCGCGCCGATGGCGCCGGGCGTGCCGAGCGTGCTCGAGCTCGGGCAGAAGAAGCTGGTGGCCGAGAACTTCCTCGGCGTCTCCGGCCCCGCCGGGCTGCCGCGGCCGGTGGTCGAGCGGCTGCACGCGGCGATGAAGAAATCGCTCGCCAATCCCACCGTGCAGCAGCGCCTCGCCGACCTCGGCGTCCAGGGCCGCGACATGACGCCGGAGGAATTCACCGCCTTCGTCGCAAACCAGGTGAAGGAGTGGTATCAACCCGTCAAGGACTCCGGCGCCAAACTAAATTAGTGCCTGGAATCTCAATCCACGTTGTCGATGTATCGCGCGGCCTTGTTGCGGCTGGAATGAAGGTCGAGCTCTACGGCCCGGAGCGACGTTTGATCGTCTCGGGTGTCACCAACGCCAAGGGACTTCTGGAGATAGACTCGACCGTCCCGGCTGGTGCATACGAAGCTGTGTTTCACGTCGCATCCTGGTATCGCGAGCAGCGCGTGTCTCTCCCCAAGGTGCCGTTCCTCGACGAGGTGCGATACGGGTTCGGAATCTCGGAACCGAGCCAGCACTATCACCTTCCCTTCAAGTGCACGCCATGGGGCTACTCCTGCTTCCGCGGCGGAGCATGAGCTGCTTCTAGTTGGAAGCATATCTTCTCGATTGGCTGACCCTGCTCGCGCGCTGGGCGCATATCGTGGTCGGCATTGCCTGGATCGGCGCCTCGTTCTACTTCATCTGGCTCGACAATCACCTGGAACCCGCGAAGGACGCTTCGTTCGCGGGCGAGCTGTACGCCATCCACGGCGGCGGCTTCTACCGCGCGCAGAAATACCAGCTCGCTCCGAGCGAGCTGCCGAAGACGCTGCACTGGTTCAAGTGGGAGGCGTACTGGACCTGGATCACCGGCTTCGCGCTGCTCGTCCTCGTCTACTACGTCAATGCCGATTTTTACCTGATCGATCCCGCGGTGATGAAGCTCACGACCAGCGCGGCGATCGGCATCGGCCTCGGCAGCCTGGTGCTGGGGCTCGCGGTGTATGAGGGCCTTTGCCGCTCACCGCTCGCAGATCACGAACTGTTTTTTTCAGTGGTGCTTCTTGTGCTGTTCGCGCTTGCGGCCTGGGGGCTCACACAAGTCTTCAGCGGGCGGGGCGCGTTCATCCACTTCGGCGCCATCCTCGGCACGATCATGGCGGCCAACGTCGCCCACGTGATCATTCCCGGCCAGCGCGAGCTGGTGCGCGCGAAGCAGGAAAGGCGCGAGCCGGACCCGAAATACGGGCTTGTCGGAAAGCAGCGCAGCGTGCACAACACGTACTTCACGCTGCCGGTGATCTTCACCATGATCGCCGGGCACCACGCGATGACCTTCGGCCATTCGTGGAACTGGCTGGTGCTCATCGCCATGGCGCTCGCCGGCGCGCTGGTGCGCCTGTGGTTCGTCGCGCGGCACAAGGGGCCGGCGCCGGCGTGGACGCTGGTTCTCGGCCTGCTGCTGGTCGGGGTCGTGATCGTGATGCTGTCGCCGCGCCCGCAAGCCACCCTGGCAGCAGCCAAGTTCTCCGAGGTGCAACAGGTGCTCGACGCGAGGTGTCTCGGCTGCCACGCCGAAAAGCCGAGCTTCCCGGGCCTCGCCGAGGCGCCGAAGGGCGTGAAACTCGACACGCCCGAGCGCATCCTGGCGCTGCGGCCGCAGATCCACCAGCAGACCGTGCTGTCGCGGGCGATGCCGCCCGGCAACGTCACCGCCATGACGGATGAGGAGCGTGGCCTTCTCGATCGCTGGGTGCGCATAAAATAGTCCCGCGAGGAAATCCCATGGCAACCGAACGCGCCAGCCGCAACATGCCCATCATGGCGAAGAACGACGAGACGCGGCGCGGCCTGTGGGACCTGTCGCGCGCGCACCGCATTCTCGACTTCGAGGGGCACAACGAC
>Ga0105340_1000106_pt1 | contig 40534 bp, 62 predicted proteins | sample EasRivMeERMLT700_FD_89676 | JGI IMG/M metagenome (GOLD analysis project Ga0105340, IMG submission 89676) | Soil microbial communities from meander-bound floodplain in the East River, Colorado, USA - East River MetaG ERMLT700 | ecosystem: Environmental > Terrestrial > Soil > Floodplain | place...
AACTAAGGTCCAGACAGAAGATGGTGTTGTATATGACCTTGGATTATTCCAGCACCCACCAAAGCATGAACATAAGTTTGGTTGCCCGTCGTGTCTAGTTAAAAATGCTTGGACTGAGGAGGATAGATAACATGTGGAATTTGATTCGTTGGATCTTCGGCCTTGGCGATCCTTGGACTGATCAGTGATATTTTCATGGTGGGACAGGCAGCCGTATCAGAAGCGTATGTGGATCATAAGATCTGCGTGGTTTATCAGCGGCATATGGCTGCTTATCCTGCTGTGGGAATGGATGGAAGGGCATAGGCTACAAGCTGACCCCAATGCTGACGTCGTGGAAGAATATGAAAGGAAAAATAAGGGAGAAAAAAAGGAATGAGCCTCTTAGCAATCGAAGCTGAAATGCTCTGTACGTTGGCAGAAAAGGCTGCTGATATGTTAGATAATGAAGATAGATGCGAGCCTTCAGAAGGGTCAAAAGATATTACTGGAAGCATCAGAAAGGTATCAGGCAGGATACGGGAAATCATCCATGAGCATCCTGAAGATCATGATAATGAAGAGCATACTGCACAATTTCATCGAGAAGTTGCGTCGAAGGGCTGGGTAGGTAAGTCAGATGCCGATTGATATTGATCTTGATAGATTTTTTCTACAACTTACACCTGAAGAAGTCGCTGCTGTATTTGAGCAAGCGTATTCATACATGACAGATGATGCTAGATTATCATCTTTGGACGATATAATGACAGATTCTGAAAAGGATGAATGTATAGGCAGGTGGTCATAATGCCATTTCGAGCTAAAAATAGAAAGTGGAACGATGACGGTTTATGCTTAGAATGTGGCAAGCCGCCTGCTGAGTTGTATAATGCGAATGGTAGTTTTAGGGGCTTTGCTGCTAGATGCAGACAGCATCTAAACCGAGCAGCAAAGAATCAAAGGGATTATAACAGAAAGAAGAAAAATGAGCAGCGAAATTCGGGACTCGTTGATTAGCCTGCGTAAGCGACGTATTGATATTATCCATGAGTTGAATCTGATCGAAAAGTCTGTTACTAGCTTGGAACAGATTTTAAAGCTAGAGCCTTCTATCAAGAAGAACAATCTGCTTATTAAGCCGAATGAAGATAGCAGAAGAATCCACATACACAGACCGGCTAATATAAAGATCGACGCATGCGTATTTACCCCTTGCTCTAGGCCTTTCATGGCACGGCGTAAGGATGCAAAATCCTGTTGCTTGGAGCATGATAAGTTCCAATATTACGAAAAGACGCCCCACAAGCGTCCGTCTGATTGGAAAGGCGATAGCCCTTATGCGTGGAAGAACATGCTTGATAGCATGATCAAGTCAGGCATCGATGCTGATAAGGCTGATGCTTATATGAAAAAGCACGCAGGATTGGCGTCTAAAGCATTAGCTGATAGCGTTAAACATGAGGCTATTGTTAGGACTCATAGCAAGCATAAGGGTGCAATACTGATCCCCGGCGATGGGTTAAGTGCGAAGAAGTGATGTCTTACTTTTCATTAGCCTTACTATGGCTCGGCGGATTCTGCATTGGTCTTTGGTTAGGCATTAAGATAGGCATTAAAATAGCTATAATAGCTATAAAGATAGAAGGAGAAAGTGAAAAAGATAATCGTTATCATCACTCCACGCCTTCGCCCGACTAAATTTATAGTCGAGGCTCATGATGAATCTGATGCGTATAATCATGTCAGATTGCTGACTGATGAGTTTAGAAAGATCAATTTCAAGCGACGGGAATCTATGACGTTTGATTATATTTATTTCAACGAGCCAGCAGCGAATAAGGTCCGACGGACCTTGGATAAGAAGTATGAGAAGAAGTGCGAATATAGGTTATCTAATAACCCTGTAGAATTTTGCGGCTTGGATTTTAAAGCAGTCACAAAGAGAGCTAAGTATTGTGAAGTCCATCGCAGCGAACCTATTTTCCCGAAGAAACTGGCGTGCATCTGTACCGGCTGTCCTAAGCAGGTTCCGGAATGGTGGGCGAGCGGTATGTGCTACGGCTGCGTCAACGAGGATTGCGAGCATCCCATTCCGGGGGAAGCCCCCGGACGAGAAGGTTCAGAGAATCGCATTGCTGGAAAGGTTGACTAAAAAGCCATGAGAGATCTGATTAGATTGATCAAAGAAGCATTGGAAGCATATATCTGCAGAGCTAAGGCTGATACTGAATATTCTATCTTTATCAACGCCCGCAATGAAGAAATGCTAAAAAAGATTGAATCTTCAGCAGTAGGCTCTATGGAAGAGGCTATGCAACAAAAGATTATTTCTATGCCTATCCTTGGCAAGGGGAATAAGAGGGAGCATTGATAGGGTCAGTAATTGGTTTTATCATCGGTTGGCTTATAGCCCAAATCATGCTCTATTTCTGGCATGATGAGATATGTACTTTTTTTGATAAATACCTTGGTTGGATAGTTGATAAATGGCTTTAGTAACATCGGACCCATAGATCAATTGGTCAGATCAATCGGCTCATAACCGATCAGTTCTAGGTTCGAGTCCTAGTGGGTCCACCATATATATGACACATATAACCTTATTTGTAAGATATAACAAACGATACAAGCTATGGGAGTTTCCATACGTAAGCCCTTATTTTGGCATAGATTATAAAGAACCATCCAGGACTAGGACAAAAGTAATAGCTTTGATCTATGCTAATCAAAGAGCTGAGATTCTTAGGAAGGCATATAAGATTCCTGTATGGATAGAAGTATATAAGAGAGACGGGCTCAAACAAATGAGAATTGTGAAATAAAATAATGAACGAAGATACAATCAAACGTGCTATTGGAGATTTGTATAATGCCATCGAGGCGTGCAATAATTCAATCGCTATCGTTAGCGATCGCAGGTATTATCTCACCCAAGCTTTTATCAGCATCAACGCTGCATCAACGCAGCTTCAAGGGATCAATGACGAATAATGTTATCAAGTTGATCGATTTGAACTTGGAAAATGATCTGGCTATCACTTTCAACGTAGCAGCATTCATATCTATGCAATCTACCACAACTCAGGGTGTGAATCTAGTCAACTTTGCTGGTGAGGAGTATAGAGTGACCAATTCCTTGCAAGATATCAGGAACGGACTTACCAGATAATGCTACCAGAAGGCCCTATAAGCCCCGATGCTCAAGATCTAGTTGATTATAACAAAGAGGGCCAAGTTATAATAGTAGTACATGCGAATTCTAGAAATGATTTCTCATGTATGAAAAAGGGTGAATTATCAAGGGTTCGTAATCTGAATCCAAGAACAGGCAAGCCGCGTAGATTAGAGGGCGGCTCGCTGATGCATAGATTGCTAGAGGTATATTACCAGCTATCCATGTGGACAGATTATGCTTTCGATTTCAAAATCGATGAAGCTGTAAGATACGGTAGATATTGTATCGTCGCCGAGCAGATGAATAACTTAGATCAATCAGAAGCCGAGTTTATCATCCAACGGTTTAAAGAATACTGTGAGTTCTATATCAACGATACATGGCGGCCGTATATGATCGAGCAGCCGTTTGCAAAGACTATGTATGAAGATAAAGATTACCACATTATCGGCGAAAGCCAACTCGATTATGCTGGAATTGATACTGCTCCCAACGGGGGGATACCTGGGATATTCGTTGCTGACCACAAGACAGAAGAAAAGGCGACGAACCCTGATATCTTACAAGACCAGGGCTATATGTACGCATGGTGGTCTGAGCAACCCTACGTGGTATCAAATAGAATTGGTCTTCAAGAGAAAAAGAAAGACCCTTTCCATAGGGAAATCCTTCCTTATACTAAAGAGAAGGTACAGGATTGGTTGGAAGAGATCGTGTCGTGGGCTATCAATACAGACTCACAGATTAAAGCTGGGTATTTTCCGCGCAATTTTAGCATGTGCCATGTGTATGGCCTGTGCATATTTGCCAATATTTGTATGGCTCAACCCGGAGATAGGGACAGGATCATCAATCGCGATTTTGTTAGTGGTTTGGATAGGACTCACTTTGGCGGTTGAAGTAATGCGTATGGATGACATATGAGCAGCGCATATATCTATAGCTGGAAATATCTCAAGCCAGAATATAAGCTGTATTGGGTATCGACTAGGACAGCATGTGGGGGAGTGTTTGTAAATACTCTTGGTCATATCATATACGGCGCGCCTATCTTCCAAAGATGGTTGGGTAAGAAATTGACAGATATCAAATATGAGATTATTAGCATGAAAGAATTGCCTCGATGATCATATTATTTATATCGGAGAATCATGATGCATGGCGGGATCAGTGGATTAAAAATAATCCATCCTACTCATTTTATAACTATACCAAATGTATCTCTTGCTGTGGCGAACTAGGAGAGGTATTATCGGATCTTTATGATATCTCCAAAGTTATTGATCCTCAGCGAAAGGATCATCTTCAATCTTTTTACCGTGCTGCTAAAGAGATATTTATGAGGCCATATTTTAAATCGATTCGGTGCGGAACCTTTAAGCCATGAAGACATCTCATCCATTGCCACACAAATACGAGAAGAGAGATCTAGGGTCGCTAAAACCCTATTACGTACAAGCATGCTCGCTTAAGAACTGTACTCATTATCTATCATTCAATGCGGTTATTGGTATGGAAAGCATATGCTGGCGGTGCGGTACTACATTTATAATGACTAAAAAATCTTCTGCATTGAAATACCCAAGATGCTTAACTTGCAAGCCGTCGAGACGTAAAGACGTCGCGCCTGTGGATAAAGATGCAATCGCGGCTGCGTTGGGAAGGATTGGGATAAAGTGAAGTTATCTGAACTCAGATTTGGCGATTATATCAAAGCCATGTTCGTTGGTAGGACTGGCTCATGGAAGACCGGAGCTATAGGATCATTTCCAGAGCCTATCAAGATCCTCAACTTCGATGGCATGGATCGTATACAGACTATCAAGGCTTTATATCCATCGAAAGATATAGATTTTGATAATCTATCGAATAGAAACGTCCCTGAAATAGAAGACAAGCTGGAGCAGATCATAAAAAACCCGAAGAAGTTCGCAACATATGGATTTGATAGCTATAGCTTTTTCATGCAGCATGCTATCAAATATGGCATGAAGAATTCGACCACAGAAATGATCGGCCAGATGAAAGTTGCAGGATTGAAACAGTTCAATGTCGAAGCTGCGGCTGCTAACAATCTGTATGATATCATCCAACAGATTACAGATTGCCATTTTCTCATGACGGCGCATATTATAGAAACATCTGTAAAGAAGCCAGATGGTTCTGATGCTGTTACGAAAAAACTAGCCACTGCTGGCAAAGCTCCGTCGGTCCTTATGCCTGGGGTTTTTTCAGAAGTCTGGTCGTTTCATCTTGAGCCCGGCCAGCCGATAGGAAAGCCTCCGACGGCTTATATTATCACGCAATCGGGCGCTGAAGAGGGTATATCTACGCTGGAGAAATCGGCATTGGGAGCCGCAGGCGCTCTGCCTAGAAGGTTAGATTATGGTACTGATCTATATGCTGCTATCAAGAAGCAATTGGCAGCGAAAGGATATAGTTTAAAATAATGGCTTGCTGCGAAAGAAACAGTGCTAGATTGCCTTGTTTTTGTCATAAAGGAAAAGCGAGTTTAATGCCAGAGCCCATTTAAGGGAGATAGATCTGATCGTATCAAAAAGTTATAAGATTACTAACCAACATGCCTTATATGGATAATAAATATTTGCCCTGCTCTTGCTACGGCGCGCAATCTAAAGTCTGTACCGTTGGCTGTGGATGCCCATGTCACTCTACGCCCGAGTTCTCTGACAAGCTAAGGATGATAAAAGAAGAATATGATAACCTTCTATCCAAAGCCAACGGTTCATCTGGTCTGACAGGCGATGAGGTTGATGCGTTTAGGGCGATAATCCCAATCTTATCTGATATATCAGAAATGGCTACGTTGATAAAGAGTATATCAGAACTATGGCATGAAATGACAGAAGTGATAGAATGGTATAAAAGGATAAAAAATGTCTAAAAGATATGTATCAATCAGAACTGAGATCGATGCTGTGCAATGGACGGGGATCAATGAGGAAGAGGTAAAAGAGTTTGTAGGGGGTGATAAGATTAGTTCCATCTGTGGCAATCTACAGGTCTTTGATGAATTGCAGAACTGCACCATCAATGCTAATGTAAACGATTATATCATCAAAGGCACTGAAGGCGAGTTCTATCCCTGCGCTGAAAAGGTATTTCTGCGTAAGTATGAAGAGTGTAATGCTGTCTGAGGCTGAAGCGATTACTATAATTGGGGCGTTGCAATATCTTTTGATGAAGGATGGCAAACCGATAGCTATCATGCAGAGAAAACGACTTGAGCATTTGAAAAAGCAATTGGATGGTCGAATCGTACGTGACATGTCGGATGAACAGTTGGTAGATGAAGTGGCAAAAGACGTAAAACAATAAACTAGATAGAAAAGAGAAAATATGAGCATTTTTGAAACGACAGACAAGCAACTCAACCGCGATAAGCTGCTCGAACCCGATTGGTATGATTGGGAAATAACTGATGTCGAAGACAAGCCTTCCAAGACCGACGGTTCGAATAACTGTTGGGTTTCTTGTGAAGGTATCGGTGAAAGCAATCGATACGTTCAGGTTTCCATTTGCTTCAATGAGAAATGGTCTCCCGTATTGATCCCTTTCATCAAAGGTGCTATGGGTGCCGAGCCCAATCCTGGCGATCAGTTCGAATTCACCAAGGATAAGCTGAAGGGAAAGCAGTTTTCGGGTTTCAATCAGCCCAAGTTGTTTGAGGGTAAGATGAGAAATAATCTTACCGATTTCAAGCCCTTGGCTGCTTGATAGCTGATTGATATTTACCGGATGCTATCGAATATTGGGGGAATAAGGTAGGGTGTTATGGGTATGCCATGACATTTGCGAGCATCCGGCCCTTTTATATGAAGATAAAAGTTCCTAACATAGACGATTTACTTTTACTGACACTAATTTTTGGAGAACATGTGACCCACTTTTTTGACGGTTCTGATATTCATGTGACCCACTTTTTTGACGGTTCTGATATTGAAGATGATGTTCTAGACAACGAGGAGCCAGATGAATTCTTCGAAGAAGACGAAGACGAAGACGAAGACGAAGAAGACGAATATCTCGCGCCTGCTGAAGAAGACGAAGACGAAGAAGACGAAGATTGCGACGATTGATAAGATATATTCTCTTCTATGGATTCTAATAACAGAGCATGAGGGTAGTCCATACCATGATGGGTGGTTCTTTTGTCCATATCTCAAGGCTAGGGGTATAAGAGCTATTGATTTAGGGATCAGTTTATGTAGGAGTTGATATTAATGAAATGCTATAACAGAACCTGCGGCGAAGAGATCGAATTGGGCCAGGCGTTTGAGACAGAAGATAATAATGTCTTTTGCGACGATGTTTGTGCGGCGTTTGAAAGGGCTTATAAGTTGGAAGACGAGAAGCGAGCTAAAGATGCCTCGATCGAATAGAGATAAACGTTTCAGAGAAGGCTTTGCTATGGGCCTCAGAGTTGCATGGTTGCATGTGGTTAGAAATAGAAATAGAAAAGAATCCTTAGCAGACATAGAAGCCCATCATGATGAACTATTAGAAGATAAATCTAACGAAATACCAAGAATTAGAGATTTTCCTGGCCTAAAAGATGAATGGATCAAACTCAATGTCCCTGAACAAGCTCAAAAAGATCGCCCGAAGAAGCGATCATAGGAATTATAAGCATGGCGCCATCGTCATTCGAGGAGGAGCGATTATATCGTCGGGATATAATCATGGCCTTAAGCATGCGGAGGTACATGCAGTTGAAAAGCTTTGGCCTGGTTTCGCTACGAGAAGCACAGTCATCACAATACGTCTTACAAGAACGGGATTTGGAATCTCTCGCCCTTGTGACCAATGCTATCGATACATGCGGGGTAATGGGGTTAGGAAAGTGATATATATGGATAGAGAAGGATCATGGGTAAGAGAGAAGTTGTAGAAGATGAATGGAATAGGGCCGAATGGCAAAGATTCCTTGAGCGGGTTGGAAATACAGAAGTTACAGAATCTATTGAAGAACCTGCTCCCAAGAAGCCAAAGAAAAAGCAAAAAGTAATAGCTGGCGTTATGCCAAAGATATCAATCAGGGATTTCGCCAAAGCTAGAGGCGAAGCTATCCATATTGCCATAAATAAAGAACTTGATAAACTATTCAAGCACGCGCCCTGTACTAGCACACAGATATCATATCACTATGATGGTAATACAGAATTCAAGGGCTTTCATTTTGCTATCAAACAAAAGCATTCAGGCCATGGATTTGGTAGCTATGGGATACCATTGATGGCAGATATTGCTGAGGAAGTTGCTAGTTTAGTAAGGTATCTAATCACAAAAGAAAGCGGCTTATTGATGCAATGCCAGCTATGCAAAGATGATGTTATGGGCGATGCTGATACTGATATGATCGGTGATGGTACATAACCCATGAAGATCGTCCAAGGCGCCGGCAATGGCAATGCAAAATTGATGATTGTTGGCGAAGCTCCCGGCGCTGATGAGGAAACTCAGGGAGAGCCCTTCGTCGGACCCGTTGGTAGATTTACCAGAGAGATGTTAGAACAGGCCGGTATGACATGGGGTGAGACTTTCAGATCGAATATAGAACGTGTCAGACCGCCCAATAATAACCTAAAGCTCATGCAGCCGCTGTTAGGCAAGAAACCTTTTGATGATCTGCCGTTATTATGGGAAGAGATAAGAGTAGTCAAACCAAATGCTATACTCGCATTAGGTGGTCATGCATTAGAAGGATTGACAGGTAAGCATGGTATTACGCATTATAGAGGTAGTATTCTACCCTCCCTTAATGGCTTCCCTAAGATCATCCCCTCAATTCACCCTTCTAACCTGTTACAGCAACGTGGGGAGGGTGCTGTCAAGTACAATGCGAGATATTATGTACAGCTCGATTTTAAACGGGCTGTCGAACAATCTCAATTTAAAGATTTCAAATTACCAATGCGAAGGTTGGAGATTATTCGTACAGTATCAGCCTTACAGTCCTTCTTAGATCAATATCGGCATAAAAAGAGAGCAAGTATCGATATAGAAGTCTGTAAAGCTATTCCAGTTTGTATAGGACTGGCATTTAATAAATATCATGCAGTATCCATACCATTGCTCAATGTCCCTGGATGGAGGGGCGAAAAGTTAATAGACGCAGAGAAAGCCGCTATATGGAAGTTATTAGATCAATTTTTATCCGATCCATCTTTGCAGATCATTGGACAGAATTTTAAGTTCGACCATCAGAAATTACTAGCCCCATGCAATTTTGGCGTCCTAGATTGCTGGTTCGATACTCGGGCTGCAATGCATTGCTGCTTTCAAGAATTTCCGGGCAGTTTGGAATTTATGACCTCGGTTCTGACAGAAGAACCTTATTACAAGTCAGAGTTGAAAGAATTTGATCCGAGATATAAGAATCCCAATGATCTTTTATATTATAATGCAAGAGACGCAGCAGTTACATATGAAGTATTTGAAAAACTGTATGAACTGCTGTCTGAATTGGGACTTCTTGAATACTTCTTCACACATAAACAGCCTTTGCACAAACTGTATATGGATATTGAGGGAGTCGGGTTCGCCGTTGATGATGTCGAGCAACAGGTTATCATTACCAAATACAATGGACTCATTACAGCAGCAGAATCCAGGTTTCAGTTCATTACTGGAATCAATCCGTATCAAAACCGGGGTAAGAAAACAATATCAATATTCAATTCGCCAAAAGAAATAGCTAAGTTATTTGTAGCTTTTGGGTTTCCTCATAGAGAATCATATGGTGAAGAAGTCATCACAGCATTGATGGCAAATCATGCCAAAAGACCAGAGCAGATAGAAGTCTGTCAACTGACATTAGATATCAGACGTTACAAGAAAGTCATCAGTACATATGCCACCGCAGATGCAGATTATGATGGTCGGATGCGGACTTCCATTAATTATTGCGCCGCTGTCACTGGAAGGTCTGGTAACGGAGTTCTCAAACCGCCTGTTAGACCAAAGCAAATGGGCGTTGGATTTTCAGTGCTCAGTAAGCACGGAGATATTGGTCCTGAAGTGCGGGGGATGTTGGTTGCCGATAAGGGTGAGGTAATAATCAACTGCGATTTATCACAAGCAGAGCCTCGAATAGTCAGCAATCTAGCAGAAGATTGGCAGACGTTATCAGAATTTGGAGTTATAGATGTTCACAGAAAAGCCGCGGTCATCTGTGGCCTTGCGAAACAAATGTCTGATATGGTATCAAAAGATGATCCCAGACGCTTCATCGGAAAAACCATCAGGAATGCTGCGGCTTATGATGTACAGAAGCATACAGCTATGGTCTCTATTAACACAGACGCCAAAAAACTTGGCATACCTCTACAGATATCAGAGGCGCAAGCCGGGGTCGCGCTTAAGAAATTTCATCAAGGTTATCCGTCTATTAAAGAGACTTTCCATAAAGGAATCAAGTCCTGCTTGGAAAAGGATAGGATTCTCATCAATCCTTTTGGTCGCAAGCGTAAGTTTTATGGTGAATGGAATCATAATCTTCTTAAAGAAGCATATTCGGACATTCCACAATCTACTGTCATTGATCAATTACGGATGGCAATGTTACGTGTGCGGCAGCAGATACCGGGAATTCGGATTGTTTTGGAAGCACACGATGCTTTTGCGTTCTTCGCACCCGATAATCCTGCAATTTATATGGAATGGTGCGCGATTGTTAAGGCAGAAATGGAACGAGCTATTGATTTTTCTCAATGTTCCCTACCGCGCCCGCCATTGGTCATTCCGGCAGAATTTGAGATTGGGATCAACTATAAGGATCTTACCGGATTCAAAGTGGTTACGTGAGGAGGTATGGAGGAGTATAGGGACTGAATATTACTTCAATACCTGTAAAACTTTTCATACCATATGTCCATTATGCTCTCACACGTATACTGATATAAACGGAACATTTTGGCCCGTATTAGCACAATCACATTGCATGTATACTTTTTGGACCGCCGGTTTCGGGATTAAGCGAAGATTAGCTCGTGAGAAGTCACTGATAAAAGCAGAAGAGCAAGCGATCATAGATAAAGAATTGCATATACAGATCTATGGATGATAATTATGGGTAAGTATGATTGGGCTCCGTATGATATTACGAAAAGATTTGCTATAAATCCACCCAATGACCCTAAACTAAGCCTTGATAGCAGGGTCTTATCCACAGCCTGCAGGATCGTAGAACATATTCTTGATAGCAAGAATGCTGATGTTTATATTCTAGCCAAAAAATACGTCGCGCCGTATCTGACAACAGGCGATGATTTGGATTATCAACAAGAGATCGAAAACCTAAAAAATGATAAGGAGGATCTTTGTGATCAAATAAATAATCTTGAAGCAGCAAATATAGAGAATGGCAAGCAGCTTTTGGTAGAAGTTAATAAGATAGAAATTCAAGTTGAAGACCTGCAAAGAATCATTGAGATGAAGGATAAGTTGATATCTGGTATTCAGAAAATGTTTGATAGCGTGATGGAAGAGAGGATAATATATAGAGATAGAATTAAAGCCCTTATTATGCGGTATGATCTTAGCCCCAGCTTGATTTTAACTTTATTGCATGGTATAGATAACCTATGAGCGATATAGATACCTTACGCATTGAAGCCTCAAAAACATTATCAGAATCCAATATACCCTTCAATACAGAACTGGCATGGGCGCTAATGCTCATCGCCATCAATATACTAAAATCGAAAGGTACTTCCGATGCCACCATAGTTGTTGTTGTAAAAAACATGCTTAACTAGAGGTCGCAGACCTTGGTTTATGATTTGATCGGACAGGTGATAGATGAGACTGAAGAGATCGAATCTCCTAAATCGTATTTCTATTGGAGTACATTAGCCGCTATATCAGCAGTATTGAAAAAATCAGTCTGGTTTGATTTCCATGCACACAAAATATACCCAAATCTATATGTCTTACTTATTGGAAAGTCAGGGCTTAGGAAGGGAGCCCCAATTGCGTTTGCTAAGAGGCTTATACATTCTGTTGCTAATACACGATTGGTCACGGGAAGGAATACTATCGAAGCCATTACGAAAGAACTATCAATGGCTTATCGTGGCGGAACAAATGGCAGCGGACCCCAATATAGCGACGGGGCGGCTTTTATTGCATCACCAGAAATCGCGACTCTATTATATGAAAACCCTGCTGCTCATCAAATCATAACCGATTGGTATGATACAGATGCCCATGAGCCTCATGGATGGCCGAATACTCTGAAATCAAATAAGGAGCATATCAAGGATATCTGTATCACATTTATCGGCGCTAGCAATCTTACCAATCTGCATGATTCTTTGCCTGCATCTGTATATGCTGGTGGGTTGATAGGCAGGTTTTGTGTGGTATATGAGGAAAAGAGAAGGGTTAAAAACTCTCTCATCCATGCGCCGAAAAAGTTGATTAATCTCTCAGCCCATTCTGCATATCTCAGACAGGTTGCAACCTTAAAAGGCTCTTTCGGATGGGATGGTGGGGAATATGGTCCGGTTGCTAATAAGTTTAATGATTGGTATAATAAATTAGAACCTGAAAAATCGTCTGATAAAACGGGCTCGGCTGAGAGGCTGCATATCAAAGTCATCAAGACTGCTATGTGTATAGCAATTGCTCATGATATGCGGATGGTGATCACAGACGCAGATTTAGAAGAGGCTATAACTGCATGCGTACATACATCTCCTAATATTCTACAGCCTCAAGGCAAATCTGAAGATGGCGCAGCGATTCAGTTATTAATGGGAGAGTTGGTAGCGACGCCTGGAAACAGAATAACAGATACTCAGTTTCTCAACAGGCATAATGGCGATGTATCTTCTATCGATCTGGATAGAATCTGCCAGACGTTAGTACGGGCAAATGCGATAAAAATGTATGAACAAAATAAACAGATCTATATCGAGGCTACTAGTGACTTCATCGCTCAATACCAAGCACAGCAACAGACCCCGTAAAGGTTGTAGATATCTTGAGCAAGATTATCAGATGGGAAGATCTGCCAGAAAAAAGCTGTCGCAGAAAACCTCGTGAGACAAAGCACGAGGTTTATGCAATATGTGAGGAAGTTATACAGCAGCAGATGTTATATAAGAACAAATGGGCTGTGATAAAGATTTGCGAATCAGCTAAGGAAGCAAATAGTTTTGCATGGCTATTAAATAACGATAGAATCAAAATACCAGACGGGGACTTTCAATTCGCATCCAGGGATATAGCAGTATATGCCAAATATGTGAAGAGATGAGATTTGATATAGATTTTCATTGTGTTATAGATATGGGTCTTAAAGGCTGCAATATGTTAAAAACTGAAGATCCATCATGGACTCTAGGTGTAATGCATTGCTCATATTGCCCAATTATTAAGGCGTATCTTAAGGCGTATCTTTATGATAATAATAGTTAACAACTGCCCCGCTAGAGAAGATAAAGATTGCAAGTGGCTTAATGGAGATCCCAACTGGTTCCACTGCTGTCTCGATATGTGCAGCGCATGGTCAGGGCAGAAGTTTACGATATATAATGGATTAGTTTATAGAGTTAAGATAGAAATGGAGAGAAAGATCCTTCATTTCTATATCCAATTAATATAGAACTAATAAACCCTTCGAGGCCGTGATGCTTTTTTCTGTTTCTTTTTGCCCGAAATTTTATGGTTACTGTTTTCAGGGGACGTCTGGCTCGGAGCTATATTCTTGCTGCCAACATCTTCGCCAAATGTACTCTGACCCGCACCTAGAAACCCGAGGGCTGCTAGAGGGGCTTCTCCTGCACCTAGATCTTCAAACCCCTTATAAATATCTTGTGGATACATTGGAGAAATCTGACCCAGACCATATGGAACATAAGGTATGTCTTTTAATGGTCCAGAATCGAATGAGTCTGAAATATCCCTGCCAACAACATCCTTATAAACATCCTGACCCCGAGTGCGAGTCTTGCCGGCCGTTAAATCCCCAAGAACTGAGGGTACTCCTGGTGCTAGACCAGTCCTAGCATATCTACCAACGTTACCAGCAGCATTGCCAAATGCATTGGCTAGATACTCGCCTGGATTATCGGGATCATTAGCTTGACCAGTCTCATCAGTACGAGCAGATTTGTATGTATCAAGACCGGGCACAAAACCAGCAGCGGATCTAGCAGCCATATTGGCTATAGGTCTCATACCGCCAGTCAGATCTAATCTAGTATTTCCAAATTGAGCTTGTAAGAAATCAGATGATCGTGGATCTATCTCTACATCTGCGCCGGCTAGAACTCCTGCTCCCAACGCACTGGTCAGAGCTGCACCGTATTTACTGGCGTCACGTCGCGCTTCTTGAAGAGGGATATTGGAAGGAGATGCATATTTACCGGCTTGAGTATAATTCTTTGGATTCATCAGAGAAAACCTAGAAGCCCTAAATTTAGGGCTATAGAATCCTAAATTCATAGCCTTACCCAAATTCCCTTCCGTCAACGCCCCCATCGATCCCCTACCAGTCGCATCTGATACATATTTAGCTATAGCTTCATATTCTGCTGGATCTATAGGCCCCTGATTTCCATCTTTCCAAAAATCCCCTTCTACCTTATTCGCAATATCATCAAATCGGCTGGATCGTAGAGTATCCATCCCAGCAGTATACATCTGCTCAGACTGTCTTACTCCTGGTATCTTTTCAGCCCAATTGGATGGAAATTGCTGAGATACATCAGGATCGAGCACACCCAGGTCTTTCATCTGCTGGAATCTAGGATGCATCTCAAGCTCTGTCATGATTCTGTTATATTGTGGCTCAGAAAAAGCTTTTAGGCTGTTCTTTAACGCTTTTCCAGTCTGGATCGGGTGCGACGCGGCTTGAGTTACAGTCTGTCTCAAAAAAGGCAGATCGATGACAGATTTTAGAGACTTAGGGACTCCAAATATATTCTCCCATGTCGTCGCATCTCTGTTACCAGGAAATCTAGAATGCAATCCAGGCCCTTGCATTGGCCCATTTGCAGGCGCTGGTATGGAATTTCCTGGCATATTTGGGGGCCCTGGTGGGCCACCGCCGCTGTTACCTCGCGCGCCTACGTAAGCTCTACCAGGGGCATTGCTTGGAGGCCCTGGCGGGCTCACAGGCGACAAAGGCGCGCCGGATGGGCTTTGGAGCGGAGACCCTTGAGATTGTGCAGCTTGAGGCAATCTGGAGGCTTTGACCGCAGCCCTAGCCTTCCTAACCTGTTGCTGTTTGAAATTCTGTTGTAATACTACTCTTACAGCATCTTCATCTAGTTTATTAGCCTTAGCAAATTCAGTAATCAATTCTTGCGGGACGTTCTCTGGCAGATCGTTAAGATCAATACTCTTGCCAGCACCATATGCAAACAGGTTAGCTTTTGGGTCTTCTGATACTACTCTAGCAGTATAAGCCTTCGTACCCTTGCCAGCCTCAGTCTTGCCAAAAGTTGCTAGAGCCTCAGCATCATTCCATCCCGATGATTGAGATACAGAAGGCTTGCCATTTTCTATACGAATTATCGCCTCGCCATTCCTCAGACCTTTAGTAGGATCTGGCTGTGAGCCATAATATGTTATCTGACCCGATTTTGTAACCTTATAATACTTCTCACCACGCGCGGCTCTTGATAGTTCCTCAGCAGAAAGAGCGCTTGATCCGCCACCTTCTACAGTACGATCTATATTCTCAGGATATTTGATATTCCCACCAGTAACATCCTTGAACTCTTCCTGCAAAGCTTCTTGCCTAGGAGAAGTACCAATAGCTCTAGGATTAGTAGCCATAGGATCAGGATTTCTAGGATTCATTTTCAAATCCCTAGCTGACAACCCAACTTCTCGTGGCTTGATACCGACTCTTCCCAAAAGATCTTGAACTTTCTGAGGAGATACTTCATTATCGACTAAAAATCTTTTTAGATCATCAATACCAATCTTCTTATCTGCAAATTTGGTTATAGCTTCTTCTATTTCTCCGGATTTGAGCAAAGAAGACCCTTTTGCCCCGCCCAACCCGCCAGCCATAGAAGTCCCTGCTTTTGCACCAGGACCGATACCAGATGCTAGAAGCGCAATATCAGCCACAGATGATGGCAGAACATCTTTAAACGTCTCACCAATTCCAGGGCCAGATCCTCTGCCGATACCAATTTTCTCACCAAAATCTCTAGTAACTTTATCAAAAGCATCCCAATCTATAATCTTCCTACCATAGTTGAACATATCATCAACGCCATCTACCTTCAAGGCGCGACGTAGTTCTTCTTTTTTCCCAGGCCCCTGAGATATCTCGCCTTGGTATTTTCTAGTATTCTTAAGCTCCGACGGATCTTGATAAGGCTGATATAGTTCTACATTATTCATCCCCAAGGGATCAGCCATCATGGATTCTTCCTTCATACTCCGGAAGATTTCTGCTGGCTTATTCTTACCAACATTCCCAGGCCGATTAAGATCCTCTGCGATCTTATCTATATCAGCATCTGTGGGCGGTCTGATACCTTTCCAATCGATATCATAAACCTTGCCGGTCTTGGAATGCTTGACCTTCATTAAAACTTATTCCTTAAACTCATCATGAAATTGAGCCAATCAAGCTTCTTATTCACTTCATCGTCATCAAAATCAACGCCTTCGATTTCTTCTTCTTCTGGATCTTCACCGGCCATATCATCTTCATCAGGCCCTTCGATTTCTGGGACATTGTAGCTAGACCTTCTACGTGTTGCTATTTCATTCTTCAGTTGCAGATGTCGTTTTTCTATAACAGAAGCTGTAGCATCATCAATATCTGGTTTAAGAGTTCTAGAAGTCTTGCCAGTTCTTTTATCAACGACTACATTAAACTTATCAGCAAATTCAGCAGCTATAGCTTTAGACGCCAACTCATCCAACTGTTTTTGCTGCTCAGGCGACATTGAAGGATCATTCATTCGATCTTGCGATCTCTTAAATCTCGATTCAATCGCTGCCTGTCCACGCTGAAATCTGGATTCTGCACCAGCTTGAGAATCTTTCGACCTTTGTGCAGCCGCTGCTTGGTCTTGATCTTTTTCAGCCACCCGCCAATTGAAAGTATTATCTGCCCTGGCGCCCTGAGCAGTAGCAACATTAGACCTACGTATGCCTTCTCGAAGTTCGTTCTTAGACCTATCACGCCTACGATTTTCGAGCGATGCATAATTGGCCGATTGCCTTTGATTATCGGACTCTTTTTCTTCAAAATCAGCAGCAGATTTTAACCTGTTGCCTTTTTCCATATAATCCCTGCGGGATCTTTCATAAGGCTCTCTGATCATTTGCTGAGTCACGCGAGCGTCTTTAGCACCAATCCCAGCCATAGCAGCGGCGATTCTTTGCCACGTTGATGGGCCTTGAAGATCAGGCTCTTGGCCTATATAATCCATATAAGATTGAGCCGCAGGCCCACGTTTGTAACTAAAATCCTGCTCTGGCTGTTCTTGCTGATCATACAAGCCAGCAATGTCATCCAATCCGGACCTTCGAAACATTTTAGCGAATTGATCAAACATGATTAATATCGCCTAAAAGGATTCTGCTGTTGTGGGTTAGTACCAAATCCCCTCTGATACTGTTGGAAAGGATTTTGTACCTGTTGTCCTTGTTGGAACCTGCTGAAATTCTGTCTACCATATCCGCTCGCATTAGCGTCAGGAGAGAAATCTCTAAAAGGATCTTGCGTCGGCCCACCAGGCTGACCCCTACTCCCACCCCTATTATTACCAAACCCACCACCAAACGCAGAGAATATAGGAGCTACAGCACCAAGACCCTGCCCTACCTGATCCATGAAAGATCGATTGGGATTGTATTGCATCCTCCTATCCAAATTTGCCCCTTGCTGTCCACCCCTGATCTGTCGGCCATTGTTGATCTGGTCCATATACATGTTCTCTTCGCCAGGCACAGCGCCATACATATCTTGCAATCCACCAAGCGCGCCGAATGTCCATCTATAATCATCGTCTCTTTGTGCCTGTGCATCCCTAAAATCCATATCGCCACGCGCTTGTGCCAATCCAGCAGCGGACCCCATAGATTGCAGCTTGTTCCTAGTTAACATATCTTGCAATCCAGTCTCAGATGCTGTCATGCCCTCAGTACCCCATCGGGTATTTGCGTCTTTGATATTTTTCAGATCAACGTTAGCGTTTAAGATAGCATCTTGACCAGCTTGAGTTTTCTCACGAGCTATCTTAGCAGACTGCGCATCAAATCCAGGCGAATAGCCACCCTGTACACCTTTCATCCTATCCATATCATTCTGGATAGCTTCATAGAACTTAGGCACTGCACCAGTAGCTCGGTTTATAAAATCTGTCTCTTGAGCTGGATTGAATCCGCCTGTCCTGGAATATTCATCATATTTTCCTCCGCCACGGATCCTATTCTGCGCAGTCTCATCAATCCCGCCGCCAAAGTTCTTGAAATAATCTTCATACCCACGAAGATTACCTCCACCACCCATCCCTGCGCCACGTTCTACAGATCTACCAGCATATTTATTATCAAGAATCTCGTCATAAACGCCATACTGGCGATCTGCAATCTTTCGACCCTTATCTCTCGCTTGCGGCAGGCCACCCCAGGCATAATCATCAAATCTATCGCCTTCACGATTGATTCTTCTGCCTTCATCCTCAGCGTCCTGATTGATCTTCTTAGCGTTCTTATTACCCATCTTATATATCCAATAGCGAGAGGTCGCCTTTTGCTGGTTTAAAGCCCAGCTTTCTGACTATTTTGGTAAATGGCTCGTCGGTAAAGATATAAAGCTCAGAGACTTGGTTGTTTTTAGCTACTCTTTTAGCCTGTCTTATTAACTGTTTGATAGCTATGACACGATCTTTGGGACTTTTATCTCTATTAACAACCAAACTAACTTCGAACAATCTATGCATCATGCCATATGCTATAGCATCATAGATGCGAGTAGAATGTTTAACCATTGGATTATCATCAAGATCTTCAACTATTGATGCTGATACTACATTATCCAACCTTGGTAGATTGTATGATCCATCATGATTCAATATCATACCATCAATATCGCGATCATTCATCGGTCTGATCACATGTGCCATTGCTGATACCCACCTGTCTGACTAAATGGCTGAGCTTTTCCACCGCCGGACCTTTGTCTCATAAAGGGATTTCCAGGAGTAGCAAGATTTCTATTCTGCTGCATAGGCTTTTGAGCCATCGGCTTGGCCCCAATACCACCACCGCCACCAACCCCACTCACTCCCCAAGCTCCATGCGTTGGAGCAAAACCTTGCGCCTGTATTGGTTGAGCCACATTATCAGCCACGGGGCTTCCAACACCTTTTTTATAAGCATCATCATTAGGATCGATCCCAGGAGCGTTTTTAGCATTCTTTTGGTGCTGAGACTCAGCGTCAAGATATTTGCGAACATTTCCGCCAAATCCTTCATTGACAGCGTTATAATCTATCTCTGGCATATCCTGCAAGCCCTGAGGAGATCCTACTTGATCGCCGAAATCATTGAACCATTTCCGGCTAGAAGCATCATTAGCAGGATCATTAAAATATATACCAGAGCCAGGAGGCCACTCTGTATAATCTCCCCTTGCTGCTTGCTGACGGAACATGCCAATGTTAGACATTTCCTCGCCCCATTCAGCAGGTTTGTTAAAACCACCACCCCAATCGTTCCATTCTTTCCAGTCATGAGATGTATTGCCGAAATCGTCATATCTATCAACTAACTGGTCAAGAGGCACACCGCGAGCATGATTTTTAGCAACCCATTTATGCAGCTCTTTTACAGCATCAGTATACGCATCTGTGCCTCTAGGCGCTACGTGATCAGGGTCCGGCGGTCTTTCACCAGTTATAGGCATTACAAATCACCAGCTACAAAGTTCTCAGTATCAATCCCAACGTTTCTAGCCCGTTCCAGTAATACTGCCCATAGGACAGCAGACGGATCTAATGCATCCAAACCGGCGCCGCTAGTCTGAGCAGCTACGAGTTCTATATAATCAGTCTTTACAAACTGATAATATGTCGCGACTTCAACGAATGAATTTGCTGGCTCAGCAGCAGGAATAGAAAACTTCTGTCTAACAACTCCAGTCCCACCATTAGCACGAATCTGTAGCGATCTAGTACCACCACCAATATCCCAAAAAACAGCCCCGCCGACTAGATATTTACCAGGAGTATTTATAGTCAATCTTGTCGGATTCGTAGCAAGATCAAACATAGCATCGTTATCAAAAACTACTGTATCAAAAGTTATAACAGTACCTGCTGCTCCAGTAGCTATATTCTGATCCGTGCTTCTAAATATCCTGGCACCTTTAGGCACATGCGAATGCCCATAGCCAAAATCAGGGAGTTTGAGAGAATTCAGAAGAGTATCTAGGCTATTTCTAGAATCATCTGTTCTATCAATAATACTGATCAGAAACTCATATAACAGAGGATCTGTTTGCTTTAAATGATCAATCTGGTTCTTAAGATCCATTAGTAAGGATACTCCTCTTCAGATGGCTGTATGTAAAATATGGCCTTTTCAAGCCTTAATCTACAACTTTCAAGGAATTCAAATTTTATTTTAATCACGGGGCCAATGGCATTTATCTCATGTCTGGAGACCCTGCCAGTGCTTGATCCGATTTGAAAACTTAACGTAAAAGGTATCATTGTATTGAAAGCTGGGTTTACTTCCTGAGCTGGTACATTATTAGCATCTCCAAAAAGCTTCATTACACCAAGATGAAAATTTCTATATTCTGGATCTGCTAAAACAAATTCCAGTTTAGCATAAGCCCCAGCTTCAAGATCACTAAAAGCATTAGTGCTTAAATCCACTTTTTGAAGATTAGCCGCCGTGTCTTTTTGAAAAAGCAACTGAGGCTTGCCATCAGAACCACCAATGATCAAATGTATACAATCAACATCACCCGTACCTAGGAACCATCTTGAATATCTAGGCATTTGAGTACCTAGCTCTAGATCACAAAGATATATCAATTCAGTCACATTGATATAAGCGCACTGATTGAAAGAATCAAAAACAGTCGCTAAATTATTCAGATTACTCAGAATAACATTCGATGACCAATCTGCATCTATATTCCTAGCAAGGTTATCAGAATACACCCCACCGCTAAGATAGAAAAAACCTGTATAATTGGATACAAAAACTCCTCCTCTATATCCATTATCAACACTTTCCCAAACCTCAGCGACTGAAAAAACTTCTGCTCCCAATCCCGCATCTATCTGATCAACCGACCAAGAAGATGGCGTTTTTCCATTATCTCTAGTGCTAAAAGTGCTATATCTCTTGAACATATATAGCACGCCATGAGTTGCTTTTACAGATCTCACCGGACCCGCACTCATACCTTTATAACACTTTACAAACCCATCGATTGAGCTAAATACTTCCGGCTCGCCTGATTTACTGACACGTACCAATGTACTATCAGCATTCTCTCCACACATTATCATCCTGCCATCAAATGTGCAAAGCTGCAAGCCTGCTGGGATTTCTTCCATGTTATCTTTAAGATAATCAGCAGAGCTAATCAATTGGGTATCATAAAGATTTACAGCATTGACTAATGCGACTGTGACATTATCATTAATCTTTATAGCAAAGAATAGATTATATCCCTCAGGATTTCCATCGTAATTCTTTACCACCTTGCTCATAACTATATGTCGAGCAATTGTTCCTGCTGGACCTATTGGGATTGATGTTAAAGATATAGATGTACGAACAGCGGCTGCTGTAATAGTCTGATACAAAGCTGGCCGGGTTATGAAACCAGTATTGGTTTCATAAGCAACCCCCAATATATGAAATCCTGGCTCTGTATTACCAGCCGCGCCAGCCGCTAAAGCAAATGCTCCATCTGGAGGATTAGTCGGTCTTCTACCAGCAGCTTTTCTAGCCGTGGCGGATAACACAGGATCATAGACATAGAGAAACTGAGCAACCATACCAATTTCTCTATCATGGGGAAAGAAATAAAATCTATCATTTACAGTAATCGCAGAGAAATCAGTCGCGCCTGCAATGGTCAGAATGATATTCCCTGGCCCCGCAACACTATCTCTGAAATTACCAGCTGCGTCTAGATAGATAAAACGTCCGCCGGTAGATTTTGGGTAGAAGAAAAATCTTTGCGATGGAACAGCAACAGGCCAGGCTAATACAGCACTTGTGGGGTTTCTGGTGGATATTTTTCCACCGCCGAGCCCTCTAATACTCCAATTGTTTCTAAATCTAAATTCATCAAATGAATTTAAATATCCTAGAGGTATAGCATCGCCCGTGCCTCTAGAATAGAGGCCGTAAAACTCATCATATACTATCGGTTCGTGATCCCGATTGGGCATTGGTATATATTAGGGCAGCCATCTCACATATGCTGTGATGGTATCGCCAGAAACACCAGCAGCATAACCAGCCGCTGTATGCTCACCCAAAGGGGCATTTGCACCACCGGCTGTATTTGTATATACAAACATTTTCTTATTCACATAATCATATTGATATTCAAACCCTGCCTTGCCAACTATATCTACAAAATCTGGCTGGCGAGAAGTAATACCAATAAGCGGGGCAAAATCAGCAGCGTCTCCATTTGTAGGATAAGATCCTGATGCTACAATTCTAAAAATCCCCTCCTCCCCCCTACCTCCACCGGACCTTTTTAAAACAGTAATCGCTAGCGCCATTTCAAATATCTCCTATATCTATCGTGGACGTCTAAACCCGCGTCTTCTAACTCTCAACCCTTGTTGTTTTTTGGTATGATAAGCCAAAAGCTCTTCCAGATCATTTTCTGCGCTGGTCTGTAATGCTTCTGCTCTAGAAGGATTCTGTGCTATAACAAACGCTGCTATCGCAGCCACAGTTGCTGCAAGATACTGTTCAGAAAATGCTATAGCTACAGTATTTCCAACCGCTGTAATGGCTGCTAAAGATTTATAATAAAAGATCCTTACTGATCTATTAACTGATGCGCCTCGCAGCTTTATCTCTTCCTCACGCCAATTCCATACATCTAACGTTACTCCCTTAAACGCATCAACTTCCCAAGAAAGCTCCTGCATATCTATCCATGTGCCTGTAAGATCAGCCGCTGGTGTTGCCTCTTGCATTCTATAAGGCAGCAATATATCCAACGGCATCTGCCCAGCCCCACCACCAGGGGGTATGGTGGTTGAATTGGCTGTTACTAATATAGTAGCAGATATCTCTTTAGCTATAGGCACACCAGCTCTGATCAAGCGTCTTTGAAGTTCTAAATAAGCCTTCTTAAACACCGGCAGTAATATTGTATTGGTATATCTAGTCGCACCTATATCATTCAGCAACAGGCGAGATTCATCTAATACATCAGATACTATAGACATTAAGGCTTAGCAACGGGCGTTACAGTAGCAGCATTCTGAGCAGCTTGCAACGCATTCCATCCTGCTATGTTAACTATAGTCCCACAGAAAGAGCACTTCAAAGCCTTACCAGAAATATCCTTTGCACATCCTGGGCATTCTTGGGTAGCAACGGTTAGTGGCTTGATCAGCCATTCCCTTTGCAGACCTAAGGCTTTCCCAGCATATCTTTGTATATCAGTTATAAACTTATGCTGTCTGGTCTTAGACCAATCATCGTCTGCTAGCTGGACTAATCGACGAAACCATTCTGCCTGTTTCTGTATCGCATCCATAATCTGATCATGAAACTCTTCTTTAGCCTCTTCTTTAGTATATTCACCTGATACCCAGAAGATAGCCGGCCGAGCCAGATAATCAGCAGCTAGCACTGCATTGCAGAGATCTTCAACTACAGACATAGCTATAGTCTCAAGTTTCTCTTCAACCACAAATGAGCCACGATCATGATCCATATATACAGGATACGATCCTGATTTTACAACTATCACTTCGATATCTTGCCGCTCTAGCTTAGCCGCAGGAATCTTAAACACCCCAGGCTGCAATCCAGGCTTTTTCTCATCGATTGGAAACGGGCATGCTGAAATTATAGTACACGCTGGTCCATTCATATCAATATCTTTCCATAACCGATCTGTTCACCAGAGCCTGCTGTAGATGCGTCTTCAATCTCAGCTCTAAATCTATCATAACTAGCCTGATCTTCAGCCGCAGCCTCTGCTTCAAAATCGGATTTAGTATGTTTCACGCCAAACAATATCGATCTGACTATCAACCTAGCAGCTTTGATGTTAGGCACGCCATCCCTACCCCAATCTGTCCATTTGGGTTCATAATGCCCCTGATCGCTATCAGGCAATTCTTCATTGAGGAGATATACCAACTGCTCTAGCACATAGCCATTAAAATACTTGTATTTGGGCACTTCAGCCGAGCCTAAATATTCTCTCAATATAATCGGCCCATGCATCTCAGCTTTAATACCCAACCGCTTCTCAACCGATAAGGCAGAATGCGATAGTCGGAATTTAGGTCTGCCTAATAGATCTTTGCCATAATCCTCAGCCAAGATCTTATTTATCGCCTGTATATGCGGCGGCAGATGATTATTCAACTGCCCCAAAGGCATCTTATCAGTTACGGGCATTGTATTTAGTCAGAATACCAAGGTACAATATTGCTAAGAACTTCCACTCCGCCATTAAACTCAGCTTTTAGCCTATACTGAAACGTGCAAGGCCATCGACCAGGAGCAGGAGTCTCTAGTAGCAATACTGGTGTCATACCATAATCATCCCAAGAGCTTTCTAACGCAAACCGATCAGGCTCTTCAGCAGAATTGGTATTTACCTTACCTGCATAAGTCCACTTGAAATCCATTTGCTTCTGGTTGTCTTTCTTCGTCCCAACATTACCAGGCAGCTTTTCAGCAGGAATTTCTTGATTATTCTGATCAAACGCAGTACAATCAAAATGCATTCGCTCGCCAACCATCTGAGCATCTGCTGCATTTGGTGATAGCACCCGTTCAAAATGGCCCTTATCATATATAGGCCCACCCGACCCACCTTGACGATCACCTTCTAGATAGAAACACTTGGCTACAAGTGTAAAAACCTTCTGATTCTGCGAAGGGACTAGCACAGGTGGCTGTTCAGGCGGTTTGGTCGGGCTCTGTTCTTTATCCACTGTTCTGATAACCGTAGGAATATCCTGCTTAGAAGCAAGATATAGTTGGATTATACGAAGGATATCTGCAAAATCAATCTTCATATCAATACCTTTCTTACCACTTAGTACCGGGGTCTAGGGAGAAGTGATTTGCATCATTTCCAGCCTGACCAGATTTGCAAAACTTGTGCAACGATTCCCAATAATTAACAAGCGGCGTCCATGCTGGATCTGAAGAAAATTTGATATACACACCGAATACAAACAGCGATATATCAGCCGCTCTGCCCTTTGGATGCAAGCCTTTTAGATTATGAACGTATTGGGCTTGGGTTAGGATTTGCTTTTGGCCCTTGTATAATCTTACAGGATTGATATATACTTCCTCAATCTGCAACTCATAGCCCGGCAAGCTGCATCCAAAAGTTATCAACTTGCCCAAGCAGGAGGTAAAGAGGCGTCGTAATTGGCCTTCCGTCATATTATACTAAAATAGCTTAATAGCCACAGACATACAGCTATGACTATAACTACGTTAATAATAACCCTAATTCTAGGATCGATTGGTATTGTACTAAGCAACCATAAAACAACACCTATGACAACTAGAACAATTACCAATCGGATCAGGGAAGCGGCCGGAAATGCAGCGGCTAGCAATATATCCATTTACCCCTCTTCCACTATAAGCTCTGAGTTTTCCATACTCTTAGCATGGATATCAGATTCTGCTCTATCAGCAATAGCACGTTTCAGATCTTCAGGATCTCCTGAGCTTCTAGCCAAGCTTTCTGAAATACCAGCTATCTTTGCAAGCAAAGCCCCTTTAGTCCCATCGACTAGAACTTTGACTTGTTTTGTAACAACAGTATTTTCTTCTATCTTCTTCTGTAACGTGCTAATAGTCAGCCTACTAATTATCCAAGTTGTAAATGCTGGTATTAAAAGAAGCGCAGCACCTATCAAAGCAACTTTTAGTTCAGGCATTAAAATATATAGGGGGAGAGAGCCTACCCCCTCCCCCTATACCCTTTTTAAGCTATATACGAAGGATACCACTTGTTAGTAGCAGGCACGTATGTAAACACAAGCGCCTTACCAACTACAGCAGTACCGGCCAATGCGATATTAGTCGCAGTGGTCCATGTAAACGCGCCAGTTGGTATCAGAATAATATCACCAGAGAACCCAACAAAGGGAACAGTTATTCCGGTTATAGCTAGAGCACCTGTAACCCTATGAATCTTGTGAGTTATTTCTGAACCAACAACCGATCCCAGAACACCAGCCAGAGATGCTAGGTCTTTTCCAACCGTACCATGTAGCTGAGTACCAGGAGTTACGAAGTTTTGAATATCTACTTCCAGAGCCATGATATCTCCTTAGTATCCAGATGGTACCGTTAAGTTGTCTATGTATGAGCACTTAGCCGGGTTATCTACAAAGAGATTAAACCCACATACCAAGTACATGAGCATAGAAGTAACAACGCCACCAGAAGTACCACGAACCTCAAAGATCTTTTTTCCATCAACCTCATGGAAATCAACATCCTTGATCTGTGCTCGACCCCAAACATCAGTTATGAAATCGATCCGCTTCTTATCCCATGCAAAAGACTTCTTTACAGGAGCCCCAGCCATCTGCATTGATTCGCCGAAATACAGATCCAGACCTTCTTCTCGTGCCTGTTTCTGTATAACACTGACCATCTGACCAAGCTCCTCATACGCCTGAGCCTGGCAAGGATGCATCCATGCAGTCAGAGCCATCTTTTCATCAATACCTACACGATCACCTAGCTTATTGATAGCACGGCGGGGGAAAGGCAGGGCTAGAGTACCACCAGCATTGACCCTAGATGCTCTGATTTCTGGGGTTGTAGATCGTGTAAAACCAAGCCACGATCCTGTCGATGCATTATTGTGGTGATACGGAACGCCTAGCAAAGATACGGGCGGGGTTGCAGATACTCCAGATATGACGATCTTATCAGTCGCCACACCTGCTGCAACGGATGGGAATATATCGACTATCTTGTTTTCATAGTCGATAAAGTTAATAGTACGCTCAGCACCGAGCGTCTTGTTAGTAGCTAATGTGATATCGTAGATATTTACAGGCTGGCCGAATCTAAGCAGCTTGGCTCCGAAACCATCAGAATCAAGTGTTAGTCTATCGCCACCAGCAGTACCTGTACCTACAGAAAATGTCCCGACAGTAGCCAATACACCTGTACCATCGGTCATGCACAATGCATCAAGGAACCGGCGAAACTCATTCATATGTTTCGCCATTAGATCTTTGAAGTTATTTAGAACAGCCTTTCTGGAATCATCAGTTGCCCACTGAGATTTCAGCGTCCATTCCATCGCGTGCTTGAGATATACTGCGCCGATAACCGCCTTATCATAGCGGCTCGCATCGCCACGTCCCAGATCCCCACCTTCTGGATCAAAATGCCCAGACTTGCCACCCGGACGGATCTCTAGCGGAATACGCATATCTCTCGCCGAGATAACTTCAACAGGCTTTTTACTTATAAAGCCATAAAACTTATCATCCCTATCAAACAACGTCGGAACTCTAGGCCGAACTTTCTCGATCTCTAGAGCCAATACATCAGCTTCCACCTGTGCCATATGGCCTCTCTAAAAAGTAAATTTACTGGTATGAAGACTTCTCAAACTTTTTAGAGATTTTTCTTACGCGGCCTAGAGCGCGTTACGACTAGGCTATCTCCTATAGATATATTACTGCTTTACAGCCACCTTTTCTCCGAAGAGAAAATCTTTATCGTTTTTATACTTATCCCACGCAACATCCTTACTATCCACTCGGCCTTCTGCAAACCTACCAGCTCTATCTCGATCACGTTCTATAGCAGGTCTTGCAGCAGGAGCTTTGCCTTGCTTCGCAGCAATATTAGCCCTTACTCCCTGCACAATCCCAGGAATCACAGCTCTAGCCGATGACATATAAGCTGCTATCATAGTCTGCTTATAATTATCAGAATACCCACTATTAGCAGCACGTTGTCTTATCATCATCAAGCGAGCTATATGATTCTTATCCGATCCCAATTTCTCTTTAACATCATCCATAGCCTGCTTGATAACCATCTTCCTCAAGCCCAGCGGGATGGCATTTTTGGGATCTAACCTCTGTCCAATCTCTGCTTCTAATGTCTTATCAGTAACTGCTCTAATTCCACTTACAAAGTTCTTAGACAGAACATCATTCAGCTCTTTATTCTCAGCCGCTAGCTTCTCTTTCTCAGGATCTGGCTGGTTAACTCTCTGCCTGCCATTATCAAACTTAGGCGGCTCTTGGGTGCCGAATATAAATTGAGAAGCGTTTTGAGCTGATAGATATAGAGCTTTATTCTGATTCTGATGAGCATTGGCTAGCATGGAGTTTAACATGCTAGCAAAGATTGGAGCTACTGCTGATTTGAATAGCTCTGGAGACTTTTCGTAGACGGTTGGGAGAAAGTTGTCTACAAATACTTTTACAGAAGAAGGCTCAGCTTCATGGATCTTGTCTAAAAAGCTACCCACGTTGCCTTGCAACGTCTGCTCGACAACATGATCCATCTGTTCCAGACGTTTGTAAGCATTTCTAGCTTCTTCTGGAGTATTAAATACCTCTAAAACCTGAGGCCCAGCAAATAAAGCCTTGCGCAATCCAGGTATCTGTTTAAAGATATCAGGATGTAGAGCTTTTAGCTGCTTTGCAATTTCAGTCGCAGGCGCGTCGTCTGCATCAGTAGCAACATCTGCAACCTTCGTCGGATCTTCTTCAATGACTTCTTCGCCGAGATCTATATCTTGAAAATCAGACGCTCTTATCTCAGGTATATCAGCAGGCGGATCTTGAGTCTCTGCTATTGGATCGTCTTCTGACAGATCCTCCGCTGTGATCCCGCCGGTATCTTCGCCTTCAGCCATACTATCTCACTTTCTTAGACGGATATATGAATCGCAGGGTTCAGGTTTTATCTTAGATCTATGGAGCTATGAATCCAGTTATAGTGCATCCAAATGCTGTGGCCGCTGATGGTCTGCAACAAATAGCATTGGCAGCAGTAGGTACTAAAGGTGTTTCCGTACCAAAATACATTTCTATATCCATTTGGTTTGTAGTAGTAGCAAGAGTACCCAATTGCCACTTATGCGTCAAAGCAGTAATACCAGTAACACATGCAGCTCCAGTCCCAAATACTACATCTACAGTCTGAGCAGACGCTGCACCGTTAGATATTGAAACTGAAGTTACATATGCACGCAATCCAGCAGCGGGAGCAGCTTGACATTGCGTGGTCACTGTAGCTGTTAACGGAACAAAACATGAAAATCTTCCCGGATGTACCGCTGATGGTGTAGCGCCAACATAATCTACTGCTATTGGAGAATATTCAGTCGCTGCTGTAGTATATGCTGTAGTAGTTGGATCTGTTCTTACGCCCCACGCTGCTACACCAGTATCACCAGATGTATGCGCAACATCTTCTGCTTTTCCCAGACTAGTCGCGCCGGTTCCTGGTATGACAGCGTTTACAGATGATACCGCTGTTACTGTAGATACAGTGGTAACAGTTGTAACCGCTGTCAATGTATCGGCTGGTTTTAACCGCGTTGATAATGCTACGTCGAGATTTGTATTAGTAACTGGAATAGCAGCTTGATCCGATGCTAAAACAGTCGGGACTGAATTAGCCATCGTTTTCTGACCAACTGTAGGAGCAGTAGATCCTAACCATGCACCAATGTTACTATCTAATCTGCCCCCAACCAACGCTGCTGGTAATTGGGTAGAAGAAACTGGCTGAGTCGCTTGGAAAAACGTTCCTGTTACAGCTATAGGCGTTGTAAAAGATACTGGTACAGGGCTGGCTCTCAATTCTGCATCTGTCAATCCACCCCCAGGCCCACCACCACAGCCTAATATACAATTGACTCTTAGTGCATTATTAACAGAATCACCAGCATTAACCACGACGCTTCCAGACCAGAAGCGTACTATTGGAAAATTAGTAACTTGATATAGAGTCGGATTAACACTATACAAATCCACCATATCAGATGGCGAAGCAGACGCTGCGTATCCAAATATAGCCGCTAGCGTAGCAGTGACAACTAACATACCAGTAATGGTTTTAGTAGCCCTCTTTTTAGATTTCTCCTTGGGTATCACTACCCCAAGTTCGATCCTTAAACCATCATATATACCAGCCTCTATCTGTTCTTGATGGATCGGTGCGAAGATTATTTTTATCGATCTGTCCGATCTAATTCCGCCGGCTCTTTTGAGCAATATCTGTTCAATCCCGTGCTGCTCTAACTTGTTGACGATATTAGCTTCCAAAGTGCTATCGATACCATCAACTGTGGTATAGGCCAGACCAGCAACTTCTTCCAGATAGACCCGATAATCATATCGACTGTTTTCTTCAACTATAACAAAACCAGATTTTCGCAGCTTGCCCCTAAGAACAGCAGCAGATTCAGAGGTACCGATAATGCTTATTCTCATTCTTTAGATATCCGCTTTATATCCCCAGCGCCAGCAGACAACTTGCCCCATGCTAATACAGCATTCATCTGGACTCTGGTATTCTTATCGTCAGCTTCTGCGAATATATAATCCTGCATAGGCTGTATCAATACCTCTGTCGCAGGATCAGCAGCATCGGTCCTGATGGCTAATACTACATCAGTAGTATTATTAACCTTAAACCCATAACAATCGAACTCTGACTTGATCACTCGCCAATCAACATCATTCAGAGCTATATTGCTATGCAGAACTTTCATATTAACTTCTCAGCTTCTCTACAAAGATATTAGTCCTAAATGTATTATCAGCCGCATATGTACCCACAATCACATATTTGATCCGCCACGTTTGACCAAAGAATCCATCATAGACTGTATCTAGAGCCAATGTCCCATCAACCGCAGCCAATCTGGCTGGAGCGGATTGTGCTATGTATTTGCGTATAGACGCAGCTTTCTCAACAGTCGCAGCTAGCACGCCTAGATGGATAACATCCCACCACGATTGTCCATTATCTAAGCTAGTCTGAAGATAAACATCTATAGTCGTCCCGCCGGCACCTGCAAAGGTCAGAAAGACTTGTAGAGTTATATAACTCGCCTCCTCTTGCCCCATAGCCTCTATGATCTTTGTAAGAGTACCAGCACCCGGTATCAACCCATCTGGCTGGCCTGGACCGTAATCAAGCAATTCAATCATCATTGTGCTTCATTCTCCGGCGGAGCTTCTTCCCCACCCTCTTCACCTTCTGGATTTTCTGACATAGGCTGAGGCATCATCATCATATGCTGTCTCAGATGTAGGATAACATTAGCATAGCCTTTGGGATTATTAATCTTAGCCTCCATGCCAATCTCAGACACGGCCCAGGCTTTGATCGATTCTATATGAACCTCATGATTATCAACATCCATATCCGGCATGACCGTCGGCATCAAGCCCATCGGATCAGGCTCGGCTTTAAGCAACATTGATATCTCACGCAATTGCTTGCTACGATCTGCCTGGCCGGGGATATGAAGATTCGACAGGCCCAAGATTTCAGAGACCTGAGAAGTATTCTCAGGATGAAACATTGTTGCTAGTATAGGTTCTAGCGGATTCTCTTTGATAAACTCCAAAAACATTGCATGTCTCTGCGACCATGTTACAGGGAACTGCTCAGATATATCAGGCTCGACTTCTCCAATCTGTCCTTGCATTTCAGCGGATCTGATCCATACATTCTCATAACTATCGCCATTGCTTTTTACATAATAATCATCAGACATGGCATGTTTGAGATAGCTATTCACAGACTTCGACATCACAGATGCCCACCATAGAGACAGCATTTTCCATGGCGTGCTTAAACGTTGAAGCGCTCTGGACTGCGACTCCACATACTCACCGAGAGTCCTTGAACCTCCTTGTTGCTGACCACCATATACAGATGGAAAATCTCCAAGTACAAACTGAGCATCTTGATCCAACTGTAACCAAAATTCTTTAACCTCTTGAGACAACGTTGCAGATTTAACTGAAACGAATGCGTCCCCGAGAGCTTCGCCTCTGCGTGGCTTAGCAGGGAATACAGATCCGGGCTGATTCTTATATTTTTGATATTGGTCGAAGTCCAATACGTCAGGATTGGCAAATGTGTCTCCAACTCCATGCTTCACCGTATCCAATGTCATATATACTAGATCATTACGCATATCCTGTAATGGAATACATGGATCGCCTAATGACGGAGTATGAATATATCTGCTCAATGGTGATTGAGTTACAGTCCATTCATCATCAACATTGCATGGCTCGACGGCCAGAATCATCATATTCAGATAGCAGACCTTGACGCCATCTGGAAAATTCTGTTTCAGATAATCAAGCGTTCCAACATCATCCTTGATATATAAATTATACGCCCATGGCCGGATATACGCCTCAGCAAATGAACAATAACCATTAGTATCGGGCTGATATGAAGTCCGATGGATTGCCTCTGGAGATGTATATTGATCTATCTGATCAGCCATATCTGGATACAAACCACGGAGATATGTATGATGTACTTCTCTTTCAAATATCAGATATGGCGATTCTGTGAAATTCCTAGCTATATGCGATACTTTGACATTCAAAGCGCCAAAGACTTCTACGCATTCTCTGGCTTTTGGAACTTCATTATAACCTTGGATAGAAGGTACATCTTCTTGATAATATTCAACCGAAACTGCCGTCGGACCACACGTTGGACACATGGGCTGCTGTGGAGCCATAGATGTCATCATGGGACCAGATGGTGGCTGTGAAATATCCGGCGGTATTGGTACTTGAGTCTCAGGATCTAACTGCTCTGGTAATGGATATGGAACATCTCCACCTTCCATAGCAGGATCTATAGCTTGGGGAGGAGCATTGGGATCATTTGGAAACGGTTGCTCTGACATATTCGGCTGGCCGATAGGATTGCCACATTGCTGGCATATCTGTTCTTCAAAATTCATCGGCTGGCTGCCGTATATCGGCTGCTTATCCATCCCATATTGAGCACTTTCATGACGATATGTATGAGCAGCGACGAAAGGCGAGGTATAGAGCAGATAAAGAGCATGTAAGAACAACCACTGACCCTTATTCTGCTTCTGGATCATTTCTGATATCTTGCTAGCTGTCTTGGAAGTCGATACATCATCTGGATCGTCAGCGTTTTTTGGAAAGAATCTTACAAACGGCAGACCTGTTGACAAAGCTGCAATAAGGCTTTCACCATGAGCCCTGTAGATATTTACTGTAGAATCGTATTCATTTATATCATCATCATCATTCGACCAAAAGCCTGGATACGCAACGCCCCCAGACGCTGCTGATATATACCGATTCACCATCGAGCTATAAAAACCGTCCTGAATACCTACCCAATAATCTTCATTCCTGCGCCATTTTATAATCTCACGCAGCCTGATATCTTTATCATCAAGCTCCAACTTCTGTGCCAAGTTCCATATGCTCTTCTGGATATCTTCAGGCACATCTTTAGCATTATACGATGGCTTGATATCTGGCTCGGCTGGTCCAGCAGCCAAATCATCTGTGGTGATTTCGGCCATCTATATATCCTTAAACCTCAGAGCCCTGCGTGGATCGTATGCTAGCTTCTTGAGCTGCTTTATATAGCTTTCTATCCAGCAAGATCATCTTTTTTCTTCTCTCAGAAGGGGTCATACTGCCTGGTATGGCAGATGAGGGTCTGCTAGCAACTTGCGCCGGACCCGATGTTATATTATACATCTGTTCAAGATTGTATTTATTCTGAGCAATTAGATCTAGAACTTGCTTCTTGGATTCTTCTAGCTCTTTTTCCAAGAAAGCTATATACCTATCAACTATCTCATGCTCTCGATCCACGACTGTTTCTGAGCCTATATCCCCGATGAATAGGAACCGTAGACCGTTTCTCAAAACGATCCATACGTTGATAAAAGGCTGTAGGATCTTTTTCAGCATCTTTCAATATCCCTTCCAACTCCTCACGCCTCTTTGATTCTTTGATACTATTAGCTAAGTATGCATCGATAGCTTTTAAATTATATCGCAAGCTGTCATAAGCATCATCACCAGACATCTTTTTAACATCCTCAGATCTGATAAGATTCTTACCCTGACCATCGTCGTAGACTAGCAAGGGTAAAGTTGTTATCAGATCAGTACAATGACTAAATATTTGCAACTTAGGCAGGTTGGTCTCGGGCTTTTCTTTCTCGAAAGATCTCATATATGCCCAAAACGCATCGGTCCCGAAATTTCTCAGAACTTGCTGGGCATATTCTGAATTAAAGTTATAATTCACAGCATCTGATCGCAATGGTCTAGCAGTCCATCGCAGATACTCATGGATCAGATGTTTCCCACCCAATCGATCATTATCAGCACGGCCAAAATCCATCCCTGTCACTTGCATCAATTGGTCAGCGATGGTATATGGCAATCCACGATCCTGCCATGCAGAAGGATCTAATACCATCTCAACGATGTTCTTATCATATTTGGATAGACGTGCAATCTCAGTTCCCCAATCTGCGATTTTTCTCTTAGCCTCTGCAAACTCCCTATATATAAAAACCCTGCCGTCGGGTGCGATTGCTGACCAAAGCGCGACGGTTTTATGCTCATGCCCCCAATCCACGGATAGCACTTTGGGCCACCATTCGGGTATTCCGTACGTTGGAAAAGCTCCCATAGCAGGAACCACATGGATTGCATTAGCTGGTTCCGATGCCAGCTTACTATAACGGAATTCAGTAAATACCTGTCCAGAGAATGCATCCCAATCGCCTTCCAGCTTAGCTTTACGCTCAGCTTCTGGGAGAAGTTTTAATCTATCTATATATGTCGGATCGTTCTGGATCAGGGTTGGGTTGTCATGGAGGTATGCGGGTATATATATACGCTCACTCCCTGTCTTAATATCCTTGATCCGAACGTGTCCTTGACGCTTAGGGAGAATGAATCTTGACCTAACCCATGCATGTCCGACGTTTCCGGGATTGCTTGCGGATCGTACGATTGCAGGTAATCCAGCAACTGATGTACGTACTCTATGGGTAAGATACAGGTATTGAAATTCTGTAAAGTGCGTAAGTTCGTCGATTCCAAGATAGTTGTATTCGGCAGTATCATGTTGTCTAACATCATTTTCGGAATCAGAATAGCCGAATCTGATAGTCGCTCCTGAAGGAAAACTCCATACATGCTTACTAGCATTATATTTGCCTTGGAAATAAGGATACCATTCATGGGATCTGGGGATTAATGATTCTTCCAACTCAGGAAAGGTCCGGCGAAATATAATACCCTTGAATCTAGGATGATCAATAAACCTCCTAGCTATCGGATACATCAATATAACTTCAGACTTTCCTGGTCCTGCTGATCCACCAAAGAAGCCTTCAAAGATACTATCTGGTAATTCTAAGAACTTAACCTGCTTAGGATGCGGCTTCCAGGTTTTTTGGGAATTTACAACTGTATATGGGGTCTGAGTAGTAGACATGTCAGATATCAAATGCCCGATGGATCTGAGGATTCATGGCACATTTGCCAATGTATATTCCGGGCGTATTACACACGATCCATACCTTAACAGCAAACCAGCACACAAGCAACAAAACTCGTATCATCGCCGATAATATAAATTTATTTATCTATCGACTCAAATACGACGCGCCTTATACAGACCCCGTAAAGATACAGGTATAAGGCCAATATCATACTTCCAACATCTCATATTTTTCGGGATCTTTAGGCGATGGTGCGATGATTACAACTTTCGCAACGTTATCCTTCGGCGCATCAGATGCATCTGTCATATTCTTATATATCACAGATGTATCTTTGGCTATGGCTATGATCTGATGAGATTTTAAATTCTCTTTCTCTACTCTAGATATATCCACCAACCCCATCAACGCCAACGTCCTTTGCAACGCAGTCTGAGCAGCTTCCTGTCGGATTTCAGATATTTGCTTTTTCAGCTCATGATCTGTCACCCCATGGCAAGATCGAGCATTCTTTAACTCATAGACACGCTGTCTGGTTATATCAAACTGGCGCGCCGTATTATTAACACCTTCAGACCATGCTAGAGCCCCGACGACGGGCTTCATAATGGGCAGGATTTTATCTATCCTATGCTCAGCTTTCTTTCTGCCACCGTTAAAATATGGCTTATGTTGGACTTCGACTATTCGGGGATCATTAGAAGCATTCTGCTCTGATGACATCCGTTTAGCCAATTCTTTTTGATCTATATAATTCATATCACCACGACCTGGATTTATCTCCTACCATTATACGCAGTATATGTTTGATCTATCTCTTAGATCTACGTCAAGCGCTAGCAGGCTCTGAGACGAGCGATCGATCATAGCAACCTATCATGCCGCCGGACCTTGGCTTATAGCCCGTCCTGGCCCATCGAGCGCGTCGTGGCAGTCCTTATATATGACCCCTCACCCCATCTCCCTGCCCACTATCATAGATCTATGATCATATCTATAGCTTTTTTGCTATAAATCCATGATGGATAAAAAGTATATATACTTTCTTAGAATACTTAACAGACAAATATATATGGGCTCCCCCCAAACCCCCCACGGCCCGACGAGGCTCATTGATACATACATAAACTATCCATATATGTATGGTCTATGCCTGGATAATACAGCTATGATTTCATGGAACAAAAAGAATATGTAGATACATGGAACATCGGCGCGCCGTAGTCGTCTAACGCTGTGAGAAACGAGAGAGGTACAAGAGAGAAAGTACAAGAGGTAAGACGGGACGGAAAGCGAAAGACGCGAATAAACAACAGGAAACAAGGAACACTACAGCTAGAAATTTTTCAGCGGGACATAAAAGCAGAGTCCAGACAATGGATACTGCTAGAGAATCGTGCTACTTTCGGAATGGTCCTAATACAAGGCCCTTCCCATCATTCTCTAGCATTGGACTCGAATAGATACGCCAGCGGCAGGCTAGTAACATCGGCAAGCTACGCTAGCACAGGCTAAAGTCATGCGAAAGCATTAGGATAAGCCAAAGGGCTAGAGCGCGGCCAATCCCGAAAAACACTGCGACAACATATTTACTCTCTGGACTGGCGTACGGAAACATGCTCTCTATGGACAGGAGCATCCAAGCCAATCTCCGACATTGCGAATAGGCGAACGCGCGACGGGAAATGACATTGAAGCTAGCAATGTGGCTGCTCGCATATTAGTGGACCTGTCTGGGGTACAGCATGGGATGTTAGCATAGAGCCTAGCAAGCTTTGTGCTAGCATTATAGGGTATGGGGAATGATTGACAGCATAAACACTGTGAGGTTTTTATGAAAAAGCGAATCATTCTTGCAATTCTCATAGTGCTTGGTCTAGCGTCTGACATGGGCCGGGTATATCAGGATTGCCCAGGAGAACCTACAGACGGTGAGCTTGAATACTGCGTCTCAGGCTGGATTAGCTGGATAGACTGAATAGGATAGCCTCATACCCTACAATGCTAGCATAATGGCATGCTAGCAGGATGATTGTGGAGAATACAATGACCGACCGTGAAAAGGAAAACGCGGAAGTGGCGGAGAAGGTCGTCGAAGATGCCAAAGAACTGGCAATCGCGCCGGTCGAGACCGTTTCGCTTTCCGGCAAGAAGCGGAAGAAGCGGAATCTGAACCTCTCCAAGGATCAGAAGCGGCAGATCAAGTATCTGCGATTTGCAGATCGTGTTGGAATCGTGTTTGGCGATACGAATATCAAGGTTTCGCGGCAGGATTCCATCCGCTTGGTCGAGCGGAAGAAGGCCAAGGTGACTTTCGTCACCGATGGGGGAGGAGATTACTCCTCTTGCACCGTTTGGCCGATTGATTACGTGGCAAAGCCGAAGGGAATCGAATAGCATCCTGCTAGAATGCTGGAGTGGATAGAAAATTCCAGCATTCAATGGAGGATACTATGACTGAAAATGGAAAGATCGCTGTGCAAAACCTGACCCGCGAAATCATGCGCGAGATTCAGAGTAACATCAAAAGCCCAGCGTATGTGACCACAGTGAATATCGCTGTGAATCAACAACGCAAAGCCCGCGTGACTGCTACGCTGAAGTATTACGAGACGGTGGATCTGGGGTAGTAGCCTGCTAGTGATATCAATCTTGAAATATAGATTGATATCACAATGGAGGTTGCTGTATATGCTCTGTGAAGTGAAGCATAAGGAAGAGCTAAAGGGTAGGAAATATGTTCAATTCCTACTTTCTCCTGAGAATTATACAATCATCATGGGCACTCAAGGCCATGAGCAGCTATTGTATGATTTCAATCTCTCACGGCGGGATTACTGCTATGGGGGATATATCAGAACAGAGAGCAGGGATATCGTGCCTATCACTGGTACGGTTGAGAATATTCCAAAGAATCTGTGGGAAGTTGTTGTTGCAGATCTTTCGGAATTCTTCGGATTCGATATTCGTATGGATCCGTATTATACCTAGTCGCCTGCTAGATGCTGATGTATGGATATGGACATACATAGCATCAATGGAGGTTGCTATGAAAGATGTACTAAATCAGAAATGGAATGATCCTGATTTTGTATATCTCAAGGGCTTCGAGGCTGCGGCAAATGTGATAGCAGAAGGATATCTGACGATAGATATGATTCCGCTATTCGTCCGACGTAAGTTAAAGCAAGCCTGTGAGAGTACAGATATCTTCAATCATTTCCATTGGGGAATGGCTGATGGTTATCTATCAGCGTTAGGAGTTTGATGCTTCTATAACCTGCTAGAATGCTAGATATACTAGCATTCAATGGAGGCTGTAGATTGCTAAGCATGAATGGTAAGCGGGATGATTACTTCCTGCGAGGCCATTATGTCGAGATTGTGGATACTACAGGATAGAGTGCATTCGCCAGAGACATACAGATGGATTTGCTCTGGAGCACGTTTACTAAGACTGCAAGTCTGCAATTAAATCCCTATGGTAAGTGTCGGGATACCAATGCTGTAATGCGCTAGAGATTATAACCTCTAGCATCCTGTGGGTGGAATCATAGCCTCCGCTATAAATTTAATGATTTGGAGAATCATATGCACCATAAGATAAGAATAACCTATGGTCTTACAAGCCTAAGCGATACAGGATCCCGCTGGTTATCGCTAAGTGGCGCACAGTGGATTGCGCATATCACACCTTAATTGAGTTATTAGCCTACAGTATGCCATCATGTTGAGGTAAAGAGGCTGATTGCATAGATAGGGCATGAGTCGTTAATCTTTAGCTAGAAATTCTTGGAAGAGTGCGCGCTTATTTCTAAGCTAGCGAGAGTTCATGCATATCATAGCACAGCACACTAAAACTACCAATTCATGATGGCATCATGGAGGTTGATAATGCATATGTACAATTGGAGCCTTCGACGTCGCACCTTTTACTCTCCAACCGCATGCGCTCAATTTGTCAGGAATTATCCTGGCAAGATTGCTAGCATGGGATTCGAGGGCCGGCTCATGGTGCTGCACTTTCGTCTGCCGTTTTAACATCATGTTCAAGATCATATTTCTAATCTGGATGTTGATGGATTGTGTCCATGTTTCAAACTAGATCAGAAGAAACTGGTTTGAATGAGCACAAGACGTTAGCAGATGCGTTAGAAGCTGCTAGCAAAGACCAATCAATTTGGAAAATCTCTTTTACAATCAGGGATACCAATGAGAGGGTCAGGCTTGTAAGAAAATACGAACAGTATTGGGTTTACGAGCCAATAAAGTTCTGATATTTGCTAGATATGATAGTTATCATCAACTATCATATCAATGGAGGTATCAGTATGTGTAAAAAGTACCCCTTTTATATGACTCATGATGAGGCTCTTACTCTCATACGATTCATCATTGATCATATGGGGGTGGAAGAAGTTGAAGATAAGACGATACGTCAAATCGCGTCTTATATGTCCAATTGCATCGTTCAGGAGATGCTTTCAAATGCATAGCAATCCACGAAGAATCAAGCATCGTCATGAGACATGCAATTGCAATTCATGCATGCCTCGGGCGCGTCGTGGTAGGAGAAAGATCACGTTACGAGATCATCGTAGGTAATCATA
>Ga0105340_1000112_pt1 | contig 39777 bp, 68 predicted proteins | sample EasRivMeERMLT700_FD_89676 | JGI IMG/M metagenome (GOLD analysis project Ga0105340, IMG submission 89676) | Soil microbial communities from meander-bound floodplain in the East River, Colorado, USA - East River MetaG ERMLT700 | ecosystem: Environmental > Terrestrial > Soil > Floodplain | place...
AACTGGAGAAGTAGCAGAAAGTTATGGTGCAGGACCAAAGACTAAAACGGCTACTGAGATGGGAATGTTATTCCTGACTGGAATGATGGGCCAGAAAACAGCTGATCAGTACATTTCGGAGAAATACCAGCAATCAAAACGAGCTATTCCTCAAGGCGATATAGTCCCTACAAATAAGCTTTTGAACAATCTTGAGAAAGTCGAACAAGAGTTAAGTAAAGGTGTGAGCACTCCTACAAAGAATGAAGTTCTTATTCCTCTGCAAGAATTGAAGGCTAAGGCTTCGGGCGGTGGAATGCTCACAGAGGATCTTGTACAGTCTTACCATGATATCAATGAAAGGCTGAATGCTAAAAAGCTTTTCGATGAGCTGAACAAGGGCGAAAGACAAGTTCTCCGTAAGCGTTATGATATGTTACGTGATGAGGTACGTAATACTATACAAGACTACGGCAAAGGTAATCCAGCATTTCTTAAAGAATGGCAAGAAGCCAATCAGGGCTATGCAGCAATAGCACAAAGTAAAAAGGTAAGTAATTTTCTAGATAGACATAAAGGCAAGATACCATCTCATCTAGCAGCTACAGTCGCTGGAGAACTGTTCTTCGGATATCCTCAAGTAGCAGCAGCGACTGTAGGCGCAGCAGCAGGAAGCTTCGGATTAGTTAAAGCAGGCGAGTTGTTGCATAGAGTAATCAAAAGTCCAGTATTAAGAAAACATTATTTGAATGTAATCCAGGAAGCTTCAAATGAAAATCTTCCTGGTGTGATAAAGAATCTAGAGATATTAGATAAAGAACTTAGTAAATAATCTCATCTTTGTCTCTAAGTATCCACATTGATCCGAAATAAACTAATGGGACTAGTAACCATATCATTTTATTACCACCCGTATCTAATGTAATTATTCATATTTTGCTGATTCTGCATTTGCTGTCTTTGGATTTGTAGTTGCTCTCTTTGCATCTGCATTTGCTCTTGTTGCATATTGAAATTGTTTACTCTTTCGCGTTCATATGAATCAGCAAATGGTCCTGGTCTATGTATAATTTGTACAGCTGAAACTTCAGTAAATAAAATCTAGCCAAAATCGATAAAGTCTTTGGCAGAGTTTTCCTTTTCGCCTTTAATTATCCAAAAAACTAAAGCTATTAAACAGATAACAGCTACAAATATAGGCATCTTATTCTCCGTGTTTTGTGTCTAAAATCTCTTCTATTGTCCATGGACATACTTTAGGAAAAGTTCGAATATCAATTCCTGTTTCTCTACTTGCCTTTCTAGAGGCCGCTTCATAAGTTTTACATAAAATTTCTGGAAGCGTTCTCTTAAGACTTGAGTTTTCTTCCAATATATCCTCTACTTGTTCTCTTGCTTCTGCTATGGAACAAGACCAAGATCTACTTCTTAGTTCGGGCTGAAATGTATATTTCAAGAGATGCATAATGAGATTTTTTAAATGACTCCGAAGCGCATGTTTAGTAGAACTTCTCAAATCTATAACCTCTTCCACTAAATGTTCTATGTCGATTTCATCCCATCGTTTATCCAAAAGCAGCTTACTTTGCTGCTCACTCCAAGCACAAAAATCCTTTTCGTATAAGGTAGTCATGGAATAGTCTCCTTATTCTTTTTATTAATTTCTTCAATAAGTTCATTGCCAAGCTCAGTGTTAAGTCTAAGTCTAGCATAATTCAATTCGTCTTTTACCTTTGTCGTTAAGTCAAAATAAAATCCTTCGTCAATGTTTAATTCTTTGCATAGACAATAGATTTTTTGAAGTTTATTTACATATGCTGCATGCCTTCGTGTCTCAAAACCACATTGATTTAACTCAACTTGCTCAAGTTTTTCTCTATAAATAAGATCGATTATTCTCCCTTTATTTACCATGACGACACATACTGTAGGTATAAATAACATACCTACGATTGACCAAGTAACTTTAACAATATCATCATAAGTCATAATTTCCTCTTCATTTGCCTATATAATACCACGCTTGACGATATATTGTCAAGGCGTTAGGATAGCTCACATGATCAATAGAGCCAAATGTAAATTATGTTTAAGCACAGTTGAGAGCCTACATGATACCGATTATGTAGCCTGTAAGTGCGGTGAGATAGCCGTTGATGCAGGCCAAGCTATGAAATGCTTCGCTATTCGATGGGAGAACTTCATACGTGTAGATGACCAGGGCAACGAGATCCTAGTCAAACTAAAGGAAGAAATTATAGAGCATTCCGATGCGCCAAGACCAACAAAGAAGGAATTGATTGATATGCTTAATGAAATGACTAAAACCCTCGAGAATCTGCCTCCCAATGCTATGTCTACGCCAGTTAATCATTATGACTTACTTTCGTTCATGTTGCTTGTTTCGGCCATTTTACGGGCTGAATAGGCTGCTTGCTGCTCTTCAAACCAATTAAACGTTGCATCTAGTCTTGGTGCAAAGGCTTCCTGATTATTTGTACTTTCACCCCATCCTCGATCTTTACCTCTCTTATCAAGAACATACATCGCAGCTTTTAAACCATGACCTGGCTTATCCTTTCCTAGTGCTAGAGAATACCAAACGTTCTTTTCTGCTTGATCAAGCCATTCATTAGCCAACGACTGTTGCACATCATCAAACTTCTTTTTCAGTTCTGGATCAGATTTAAGATGAACGTAAAATGTATCTCTATGGATGTTTAAAGCACGAGCAATATCAGTGATACAACATTTATACTTGAAAAATACGTCGGAAACGTCGGGAGGAGGAATCCAGGCTTCTGCCATTTCATTTCCTATTTCTTCTTTTTCTTCATCATTTCTTTACCGTAATCGCAGACTTTGTCGCGTTTCTTATCAGCTTTCTGTAAACCTTTCAAAGATTTACCTTCCTTCTTGTTTTCTTTTACTATCTTTGATATGATTTTATCCATTGGAATTCCTTTTTATGAATATTTGCCCAGTCTGTAAAAAACCTAGTGGATTTAAAACAAATGGTACACAGAGAGTTTTTTGTTCTAACGAATGCAAGTTTGTAGGTAGAAAAAATGGCGAGAAAATCACATGCTTGCATTGCAATAAAGAAATTTATGTTAGACCTTGCGAAAAGCCGCTTAAAAAGTTTTGTTCCCCAGTATGCTCTTCTAAATATCATTCTGTAGGCAGTTTGAGAAAGAATGGTACTACTTATGAATGTCCTATTTGCCATAATCAAATGTATGTTCAACCCAGCATTTTGAAATCTAAGAAAAATGGAATAAAATATTGTTCTATGATTTGCAAGACAGAAGCAATGAAAAGGGGTGATACAAACTTTGGATTTAAGGACGAAGGAGCTGATAAAACTCCTAATATTCGGAAGAGAATTCAAGTTAACAAACAGAGAGTCTATGAACATAGATATATCATGGAGCAACATATTGGAAGGAAAATAGAAAAAGGAGAGCATGTCCATCATATAAATGGGAATCCAAAAGATAATCGAATTGAAAATCTCCAAGTACTTACAGCTTCTGAACATTCTAAACTTCATAAATCTCATTATTCCGGGTTATACTCAAATCTGGGTATAACTGTCTAGAGCTTCTCTCCACAATGCGGGCATTCTTTCTCTTTCTTGGGCTTATCTTCACCATCAATTTCATCTTTGTCTAAATGCAGATCATCAGCTGTAAATCCCCAGTCAAAAAGATCTTGTACTTCCCACTCATTTCCGAGTAAGTCCCAGTCCCATTCACCGGTATTCTTGTTGAATCGAATACACGCTTCATCAACTTCCTCAGGAGTCATTAACCGGTCAGGTACATTACATTCGACTTCATTATTGCCAAGTTCTTTCCAAACTTTAATACGCATATGGCCACCGATGATCTGACCATCTATGTTGACTTCAGGTTTAGCAGCCATCCCAAACTTGTTTAGATTATATCTAAGATGCGCGTGTTGTTCTTTTGTCAAGCGACGAGGATTCTTTGGATGCGGTTTAAGAGAGCTAATCTTTCTCGTTTCTAAATGCCATTTAATCATAGGCGCCAACTTATATAACCTCTCAAAACTTGTAAAGCGGTTTTACTTTGGTAGTTGCTCACTCGGCATGGAAGAGAGTCTAGCCGGTAACGCTGAACTTGCTGCCGCAGAAGGCAAAGGTACATCATCTTCTCCAGGTGTTTCATCGATATACTTATATCTTCCACGGTTTAAAAATTCCTTTTCGAGTACCGCTAACCTTTCCATAAGAGACGATGGGGTTATTTGATTTTTTTTCAGTTCGTTGACTTCGTTTTTCAACTCTTCTATTTCTTCTTGTAAAAAGTGAGTTGCACGTTGAAATTCTTTTGAAATATAACGAATGTTATGACGATGAGCAAATATCGCACTCAATGCTGTAAGTCCTAACATAGAAAAAGCGCCTATCAAAAGGCTGAATTGTAGAAGAATGGCAGAAGCTATAAGCATAACCATGCTTGCCGCACTACCAAATACAATAATGGTTGTAATGTTTCGGTCAGAGATTTTTGCTTCTCTCCTTTTACTGGCTGGAGATAGCGGAATAGGTACGTGAGAAATTGCAGGAACAGACATAACTCCTCCTGATATGCATTATTTATTATACCATGGCCTTAAATTTACCTTATAATAAAAGATGATTAAAATAAAGTGCTCACGCATTTATTCTAAAATCAAAATGGAACTTCTTCCTGAACAGATGGTTGATTTACTTTTGCTTGCATTTCAGCACATTTCTTGTCTATAGCCTTCAATGCAAGATCGGTAAACATATCTTTATGGGAATTTTCTCGATAACGAATGTATGGCGCAAATTTCTTTTCTCCTTGATCATTTGTATATTCTCTGGCTGGCATGTTGATCCAACGTTTGCCATCCTTTTGAAAAAGCTGGCACCCATAAATTTCTAGACCCGTTTTGGGTATATAAAAATCAGCGAATCCTACGAATGATCCTTTGTTAACACTTTGGAATTTTAAACATTCGATTGACATATCTTGTCCTTTATGGTCATTTTCATCAGAAGGTAAATAAACAGTAACAAAAAGTACACCAAATTGTTTGCCTTGGATATTCTGACTTATATTTATTTCCGCAGAAAGGACATACAGCTATGTACATAAAAAAATCCCCTTATCAATCGGCACCCTGTACGCATAATAGAAATACCTGTTTATTTGAGAAGGGGTAAAATTTATTCCTTTTTCTTTCGAGCGCATTTTTTCTCAGGTTTTGGTTTATCTTTTTTTTTCAACTCGAGGATGATCTCATTAAGCTTAGCGTAATTATTTTCAAGATTTGCTATGCGTTGATTTGCTTCATATATTTCCCCTTGCTGCATTTCTTTTTGGATATGAAGAATATGGAGACCCAACCATTTTTTTATGATGTTCACTTATTACCATCCATTTTTTGGAGATGATCATGGAATGCATCGGCTAATCTGAAGTGGTAAGATGCCATTTTTAAGTTATGCTCTATGTCATAATATTCATCAATACAACATATTCCATACTGTCCAAGCAAAGATAACGTTGCAGCTGCTAGTCGAAAACTCCAAGGACCTGGAACGGCAGCTATTGCTGTAGTAAAGGCCATTTTCGCTTTCTCTCGTTGCTTGAGTGTAGGCATATACCAGCATCCTTCTTCACCCTTCTTATAAAAATCTCTTCCTTTATCTCTATGAAGACGAAAAGACATTCTGGCGGTTTGCCTATCGGTATTTCTGACAACTTTTAAACATGCTTTGGAAAGAGAGTTGTCATCGTTGATATAATAATCTGGAGTCCCGTCTGGGACAAATTTCACTGGAGCATGGTAGTAAGCAACTTCACAGTCTTGATAGCAATAAGCTTTAGAGAAATACATACTTCCAAGAATGACAAAGAACCACATGATATAAGAGGACCAATCACGTCTTCTTTCTCCGAAGAAAAACTCAAGTGTTGCAAATAAGACAACAATTGAAAATGCAGCTAATATGGTTATCATTTTTGTTCCTTACAGCAATCACAATCTAGATCGTGGATATTCAGACCATCCGGACTCTTATCCCAGATAATCTTTGGTTTATTTTGACAATCACAATCCGGATCATGAACTATGCAATCACTGAGGTTTTGGTGCCAAATTATATAACGATGGCCTGAAAATTCCGTCTTAGATGCTTTACCTAATCCTAGTTTTTCGATCGGATAGAGTTTTACATAATGTTTTTCATCATAAATGATCTTGTAAGTGATGAATACTGCGATTAAAATGACACAGATGAAAGGAAAAATTAAATAGCTTCTCATTTCTTACCCTTTCCTTCAAGAGTACATACTCTTCCATGAAATTGCATCATAGCGTTGTGAAATTGATTCATATCCTCACGAATGCCTTTTAGGATTTCATTAGTTTCTTTTCTGCTTTCCTCTATTTTTTTATCATTGTGAAGATATAGGGCAATAACAGTTCCTAAATTGGTAGCAATTATTGCAAAAACTGTAATAGCTTGTGTCCAATCTAGACCGTGAACAACTTGAGTTGGTTCCATAATTTTTTCCTGTAGCTAGTGTATTTTATCATTTCTTTTCTTTTTCTATTAGGCAAAGACGATTATGAAAGTCTTTCATTTCCATATGAATTGCATGAGTAAGTTCACGAATAGCATCAAGTTTGTTATCCATATGCCTAATATCGGATCGAGTTTCAGTTCTTACCCAAAAAAATAATGGAACAACAATCGCAAGATTGGCAATAAAAACACCACCCACCGTACCTAAAATCGTAAGAATTTCAGTTGAAATTACTGCTTCATTTGACATGATTTTTTCCTCCGGCTTACAGCTTATCATAGATAGGCATTGAAATCAAATCCCTAACGCCTTAGACTGATTGCGAAAATACAGCATCAATGTTTTTTCTCCACGACATCGGAGGCTGTCGAAAACTGCCTCCGTTTTTTAATAATAAGTAATTTCAAACATTCTTTTGCTAGTTATGGATATAAGTCCATAGGCTGCTTTTAAATATCGTTAAAAACATATATAGAAATGATTTTAATGGAAACGTAACATAAGAGCAATTATCAGACATTGACTTCTAGCGCTCTCTACCCAGACAAATGTAAGGTCTCAAATAGTGAAATAAAGTATTGACTGACTGGAGGAAACTTGGTTTTCTTTCTTCTTTTGCGTTTTTTCTTGCATGGGGCGGGTATTTCTGGTCTTCCCATTAAGAAAGTGATGGAGTCATCGACTTTTGTGCCGTAATTTAAACGAGAAGCTTTTTCAGCGTTTATTTTAGGTTCAAGATATTGTAGGTTGGATAAACGATGCAGTCCTCCTTTGGACAGGGGGATTATGTGATCTACGTGAAATCCTTTTGGAGTATTTTTATAAAATTCATCTACTAGATAAGTCTCTTCTTCTGAAAGGTCAATCGAAGCTTTGACTAAACGATCTTTTCTTCTAGCAACTATATCTTCTCTAGCTTTCTTGCCTTTTTCAGAAAGCTGGTATTTCTTTCTTCCTTTCTTTGCGTTATCATAAGAATTGTAAAGTTTGCGCCTAACTCGATTGTGTTCTTCGAGTAGGGGTCTCATTTTCTCGCCAAACTCTTTAAATCGCTCTATATCAAATCTAGATGCATTTTCCATGCATAGAGTATATCATCTGTACGCTTTTTGCGTACACTTGCCAAATTTACTTAGCACTCCGGTGAAATTGTGCTTATTTTCCTGGTATAAGTATAGTATGCTATTACAGAATCGTTGAATAACGCCCTTTTTTTCTTGTCGCTATTCATCGAAACAGTAATAACTACTCAACATCATCCACCATTTCAAGAAATCGCTCAACTTGAAATTGGCACTCTTCTACCCAATCTTCGGAATCACAAAATTCCACCCAAAGATCGCGCGCCTTGCGTCGATCCGTTAACGCGGCCCTAAGCTCAGATTTTGTAAGATCTCCTTCCTCATAGCCCGATATGAGCCACTCCTTCATGTCAATCATTTCTTTCTTCCTTTGACTTCTCTTATTTTTTCGTCAATCAAGGCGTTTTCGTGTGGATAGTATTCGCAACACTTTCCCTTATAATGAAAACGTTCATATTCCGAATCTTTTAGTCTAAGTCCAATGATCTGGCCATTGCCACACATGGGACACTTAAACTTCCATAGTCTTTCCGTTGCAGGAATTAGATTTTTCATAAATAACAATTCTATAACTAGGACTTGCATTCCTGCGCAAATATTTTCCTTGCTTTGTATTGTATGTTAATTATACAATACAGTCATAACAAGCATGTCTCCCTGGTGACTGCCCACCAAAGCAGCAGGTTGTAGCAGTGAGTTATAAATACAAATGGAGGAAAAATATGACGCAAATAACCGTTAAAGAGGCTTTTAAGATGGGTGAAGAGGCTTTTCTTAGTGGACTACCTGAATCTGCGTTTTTAAACCACTCATTTTGGTCGCGGTCTAATACGATAGATGGCCATGCGGCTTGGAAAGAAGTGATTAAAGCATACAGTGAAGGATGGAGAAAATCAAAAGGGAGGGCTGTGAAATGATTACAGACCTTATTTTTAGGCAAATCCAAGAATTGAGGAAAAACATTACTTCCCTCGAGATCTCAATCTCTGAAATCAATAATGCTATTTTTCTTTTAGAAGAGCATATGTATGACATCGATGATCGTAAAGCCGCTTTACATGAGTTTGAAGATGCATATTGAAAAATATTCAACGGGGGATAATTGGAATGAACCCTACACTTCAGGCTATGATAATGTTTGGGAAATGATTATGGATGACATGGATAAGCGGCCACATGCCTATGACAAGGATGAAAAGGCCCTTTTTGAGATGGATTGCTCTACTATGTCACAAAAAGAGCTAAAAAGGCTTCGTCAATATATTGAGGGATGGATTTCAGTAGGTGACATTTTGTAATTACCTGAAAAGTAAAGGGGGATTTTAACCCCCCTTCGCTCTTGATTTAAAATGGAGTGAGTAATGAAATGCACAACTCGTTTCGAACGTTATCAATGTTAGAAAATTCTTGCAAGCGTGAAAATATTTTTTTAGAGCTAAGCTTGTTAAGATTTAAGACTTTAGGTGCGTAAGTGATTAAGGCTAAAAGGTAAGGGCCAAGGTTTCCCTTGACCCTTTTCCCCAGAAATGGTTATCTGTTGAACGTAGTCTCTAGTTTGTCTCCCGACCAAAGTTGCCAAACTAGAGAGAAGAAGTAAATCTACAACAGGAAGCCTAACATAGGCCCCAACTTCTTCACAATAGCAAAAAAGCAATATGGTCGAAAGAAGTTTGGTTCGTGCAAAAGAACTCCCTTATAGAAACCTTCAAAGAACTTTGGTTCCTTTTCACTAAAAAACAAAAGAGAATTTTTGAATATCTTTGGTGGATGTGCCGCAATCTCAGACATGTATTTCCAGACCTGCAAACCATTGCTAAGGCCGTAGATGTAAGTAAACGAACTGTTCAAAATGCCTTGGAAAAATTTGCGGAACTAGGATTTATAACCTGGATCCAACGCCCCTACCTTTCCAACCTATATTTGATGCCTGAAGAGATCAAGGCTTTGGACATAAAAAATCCAAAAGTCATAAATGCAAAACCACAGAGAAATTGCCATCAATTTTGCCACGTATTAGAGGAATTAAATACTAGATCTAAAGAAACATATGTGAGCGATGTACCTAAATCTCTTGAAAAAAGGAAAATAAAACCTCTCTTGAGCTATGAAACTCTTCCTCATATCCTGAAACATCCTTTTATGCAAAAATTCGATTATGCTTATTCTCCTGTCATCCTTGCAGCACCTGAAGTTGTTCTACAAGAAGTCATCGATTGCATGAAGTGGTATGCAAAAAAGCACAAAGTTAGCGACTATTGTAAGCTTTTGGTAAGCTTGTTGAGACAAAAGACAAAGGAATATAGGGAAAAGGTCTATAATGTTTGACAAATGCGAAACCATACATGACATGCTAAAAAGACTTTTGGAGTTATCTAGAAGCTTTCCTGATCATCAAATGTCTAATGTTATCATAGATGTTTGTGCCAACAAAATTGAAATCAAGTTTCGTGATCAGATTGCATCCGAACTCTATCGTGAACATAAGGAAGAAAACATTTCAGCTTTGGATAGAGATGTTCCATCACGAAATCCTCTTTTGATAAATGTAAAGCAGGATTTACATGGCTGAATATTTTCAGATTCACACAAATTATCAGATTGTGGTTTCATGCGGTAATTGGGCTTTTATGATGCAAAGAAGATCAGGAAAAAAAGATTATTGGGCTGTCATAGCCACATGGAAACAATGAAACATATTTTAGAGATACCTATGCGTCTCATGTCTGAGGCCAATACTCATCAACATTGGAGGAAAAAATATGAAAGAAATAAACGACAACAAAAAGGAGTTAAACTCGTTTGGCTCAGCAAGAATCCTAACGTGGGCCTCCCTTGTAGAGTCTGTCTCACAAGAATTGGCCCTCGAGCGCTTGACTCAGACAACCTCGCCTACTCCTTTAAAGCAATCAGAGATCAAGTCGCAGATCTCATCATACCTGGAAAAGCTGCAGGACAGGCAGATGGCGACGACCGAATAACGTGGGAATACAGTCAAGAAAAAGGCCTCCTAGGCATTAGAATTGAAATAGACGGCGTGACGAATATAGCAGCAACCGGTATGGCTCTATGTTAACCTTTACAGTAAATTACCGCCGCGTTATCAAGTATATAAAAGGGCGAATGAAACTGTGAACGATCAGCTGAAATATGTTCAGACAATAGTCAGGGTAGCTTTGGCATTTCTTGGGTTATTGTTGATCGTTATTGGAGTTTTGGTTTGTATGACGTCGTGTACTATCAATCAGATTATGACACATACTGAAGGTAGTGCTACAGATGTTGTAGATTCTGATCCAACGAACAGCCCTAAAATTAGTCCTAAAATTAGTGTTCCTCTTAGTTCAATTCCTTAGTTGTCCTTGGTTCTATATCAAAAATGTCTAGCGGGCCTTAAAACCCGCTAGTTTTATTTTTCTATTTCTTTTTAAGACAGCAGTTTAAACTTTTACATTTTGGGCATCTTTCTTGTTTTTCATAAGTTATTAAGTCCTCCACGGTTACCTCACCATTACAAAATTCTGATACTTCCTTGGCCCTTCTATAACTCATTTTTTGATTCCCATTAACAGCATGCAAAAAACCTACAACAGAATATCCTAAGTTTTTAGCAATTGATGACATACTTATACCCTCTTTGAGGCAATAATCTTTAAGCTTCAAGTGTTCCCCTTCGTTTTAAAATTTCCTTATTGATCTGAGAAATTGACATATTACGCATACTGGCTTGCAGGATTCTTTTTCGTGCTGCTGACAATTGCTTTCCTAAAGCTGTTTTGAACCTGGTATGTTGTTCTAAACGTAAATTTGGTGTCATGTTTACCTCCTTTTAAGCATACTTTATCACAAAGCACTACAATACACAAGACAAAACTGTAGTGTATAATTCTTGTATATGATATACTGGTCTCAAGTCAAACATGGAGAAAAAAATGACTGTTGCATTAGCTAACCAAAAAAACGAAATAATCATGGACTCTTCTAAAGAGCAGCTAGACATGATCAAAGATATGTGGTTTAAAGGATATGGATCGGATGTTGATCTTGGTGTCTTCTGGCATGTATGCAAGCACAAGAAGCTAGATCCTTTCAGCCGCCAAATATATCCTGTTTTTAGAAATACAAAACAAAAAGATGGTAGTAAAATTCAGCAAATGACCATCCAAACTGGAATTGACGGGTTTAGATTAATTGCGGATAGGACAGGGAGATATTGTGCTGGAAGAGAGCCTTCTTTCCAGTATGATAAAAATGGGCAGCTGGTGAGCGCTACAAGCTATATCAAAAAACAGACACAAGATGGTACATGGCACGAAGTGTCTGGAGTCGCTTTTTATGCGGAATATGCCCAAAAAAACTATGATGGAACGCCCACAAAATTTTGGCAGCAAATGCCGCACGTAATGCTTGCAAAGTGTGCTGAAACTATAGCACTTCGCAAGGGTTTCCCAGAAGATTTATCAGGAATTTATACAAATGAAGAAATGGCACAGGCGGACACAGTCGAAGTAAATCCCATTTCTCCTCAAGTAAATGTAAAGCGGGTTGACATAGGAATGGCTCAAGTTATTTCATCTGAACAGATAGCCGAACTAGAAGCCCTAATCTCACAAATACCTGAAGAAGCGAAAGAAAAATTCAATGAATGGATAAAACAAAGAGGATTTAATAGCTTATCAGAAATATCCTTGCACTTTTTCGATGAAGTTAAGCCTAAATTGCGCATAAAAATAGCCCAAGTTAAACAGGCGTCTGCTATATCGAGGGAAAAAGAGGAGGATAAAAATGATGGACAAGAATAACGAGCTACTTCAGGAAATACATGAGGATTTTGGGGAATGGATAGAAATGGATTCGAGTGGGGAGGTTTTAACGAACATTCTATGTTCATTATTGATTAAAGAAAGAGACAAGGCTAATCAATATAAAATGGCACTTAAACGCTGTGAGCTTACACATAGATGAATGAAAATAGAAGAAGTATAACTCATTGTAAACTGGAAATTGATCTTCTGACTCGAAAAGCAAAAGCTCTCGAGTCAGAAATTCAAACTTTAAGAACACAAAATAAAACCTACAAAGAACTTATAGACGCAATAATGAATGAAAAAAGTAAATTCAAGGACATGAAATGAAAATCATTGAAATGGTCCAGAATACTCCAGAATGGTCGCTTTACCGAAAAAATCATATAGGCGCAAGTGATGCTTCTGCGATTTTAGGTTGTGGGTTTATGACGGCCAATCAGCTCTACTTAAACAAATTAGGCCTTTACGAGCCCGTGCAGACAAAATTGATGTCTAGAGGGCATGAGCTAGAGGGTGCTGCACGATGGCTTGCTATGGATGTGCTAGGTTTCGCATTAAAGCCGCTGTGTGTTGAACATGATAAACGTTCATGGCAAGCCGCCAGCCTCGATGGGATTGACGATAAGCATTCTGTGATAGTAGAGATCAAGACAGGTGGAGCTGCTGCCCTGGAACGGGCAAAAAAGGGCATTATTCCTGACTACCATCATTGTCAGATTCAGCACCAATTAGAAGTCACTGGGCTAGATAAATGTATCTATTTCTTTTTTGATGGAGAAAATGGATATCCTATTGAAGTTTATCGCGACACCAAATATATTACTTATCTAAACGAGGCCGAAGAACGATTTTGGACGAATCTTCAAGACTTTGTTCCTCCACCTTTATGCGGTAAGGACTACGAGACCCATGAATCTGAAATGAGACTGAAGCTTGCTCAGGAATGGCTCGAAGTCAATGGAAACTTATCAGTTCTGGAGAAGCGCGAGAAAGAACTTAAAGAAGCCTTAATAGCTGATGCAGGAGAAAGGAATACCATAGGTGGGGGCATAAAGATATTGATGTCTGGAAGGGCTGGGAGCGTGGATTACAAGATAATCCCTGAATTGAAGAAGGTAAACCTGGAAGAATATAGGAAGCCAGCCGTGAAATTCTTTAGAATAACAAAAGGATAAAAATTATGAAATATATCACCTGTGCTTTATCAGCAATTTTATTATCGAGTTGTGCTGCAGGTTCAGCTACGGCTGGATATGCACTAAAAGCACAGTCGGCAGATTCTTTAACAGTTAAAGCCGAAAGAAGTCTCATTGATAGGGTAAAAGAAGAGCTTTCCAAGGAGAACAAGAATGGAAAAGATTGATGTAATTTCTACGAAAATAGACATGATTCTTTTGATTATACAATTTGGTTTTGGTATATTTTTTGCTCTTCTCTTGATTGTTTGGGGTACATTATGGAGATCCATAGGCAAGCTAGATGAAAAATTAACCGATGTTGATCGTCGCCTTTGTCGTATGGAAGGAGCATTTTCAATGAAAGAGTGTTGTAGGCTTAGTCCAGATGAAATCAAAAAGGTGGTATAGATGACAACAATGCAACTAGAACTCCCATTCCTTTTCGAAGATGTAAACTTACGAGCTGCAAGAATTGAAGAAAAATTCAGCGCATACCAAGATAAAATGAGAAAAGCTATGTATGCAAAACTTGGTGAAGAGAAAAAGAAAAGAATGGAGCTAGAAAATAGACTTAATGTTATTGAATCTGCTATATGTCAAGGTAAATTGGAATTTAAGCTTTGAACCAAAAAGAGCTTAAAAACAAGCTTGAACTTCTTCTGCGCGGTCGCGAAATTTATACAGCAGCCGAGCTAGTTAAAATGGGTTTATACGGTGGTAAATCTTCGGTATGGAATCTTGTGTTAAAAGGTCACCTTGAATGTCTAGAAGTCTCTGAAAGAAGAAGAGTGATTACCAAGGAAAGTATCATCAAACATATTTTAAATTTAAATGAGGATTTACAATGATGCTTATTTGTGATGTTTGTAATAATGGCTATGCTCTATATAAGCAACATGAAAAGGTATGCGATTCGTTTTCATATAAAACCGAAGGGCAAAAAACGATTTTTAGACCTCAAGTATGCTATCAGTGTGCTCGTAAAATTCACGATGTAACAAAAAGAATTTTTTGTTCAGGGATTAAGGAAGAATAATGTGTGCTGAATGTTGCCCGAAAATATGGCCTCCTAAAATCATATAAGACAACAAATCATTAAACCAAATACTCAGTAGACTTCTTATAAAGAGTATGGATAGGATTCATAAATGGAACCAAACCCGATCCATCAATATTGTGATCTTTTGGTTTATATTTTTTTCTTTTCGTAGGGACCTTTTTTTCAGGTGAGTTAGGTGTAAGATCAATATTTTTTCCTGATTGAATCTTTATACCCTCTTCAACTACTTCCTCGAGAAAATTATCATCTATTTGTCCAAGATCTTTATTAGCTTGCGAACATGCCGACAAGCCAACTAGGAGGCAAATTAGCCGATAAATACAAATAAAATTACCCATAAGAACCTCATAAATCGACTGTAGCAAAGCGACATTATTTATTGTAAAAAATGTAGTAAATCCATACTCTTTACAGAAAAAAAGAGGGAAACATGGCTATAGCAAGCATTGCTACATTTATGATGGCGAACATTTCCGACATCGATGATCCAGATGATGAACCAGCATGGAATTCGTCTTTTTTTGACGGCAGTATAGAATTACATTTGATAGAAAAAAAAGAGCTAAGCAATGTCTACGACATTTACTTGTTCGTTACATCATCTAAAGCAATTTATATGGCTTGGTTAGCTAGCAAAGATGAAGAAGGGAATCCTGTTGGCTGGCAGTTTGTTGAATATGACTTGGCAAAAAAAATATTTCCAAATTTAAAATCACATAAATTTGAATATATGGGGCCTACTTCTTAGGGATTTTTGCCCCAGCTTTTCTTGCTTCGGAAAGAGCAATAGCTATTCCTTGCTTGTGATTCGTTACTAAAGGACCTTTTTTTGATCCTGAGTGAAGAGTTCCTTCTTTCAGTTCATGAAGGACCTTTTTAATTTTATTTTCGCCTTTAGATACAGATTTTTTCATTTTTACCACACATAGTTTATGCTACCAGTAGGAAGCTTTGGTTCAGGTTTTTCTAAAATTGGACTTTCAGAAGTTTCAATAACGATCGGAAGAAGTACTGGCAACTGATAAGGGGTTTGAGGAGGAAGAGGATTCATTATAATTCTTTTGTTTCCATTATAGTCAACCAGGCTCTCGAAACACCACCCATGAGTCTTCCTGCAGCTGCATCTCCATTAACCGCATAGTGTCTATTTGCTCCGTTTGTTTCAGCTTGACCAATCCTAATCTTGAATGTTGTGGAACTTGTCGTTCCAGATGTCATGACATGTTTAACATAATAAAGACCGCCTGAACTTGAACCATATCTTAAATTCTGTGCAGCAAGTGCATTAGATGTTGTGTCTTGAAATAAAGCACAGCCAGCTGAATTTGAAGCACTACCAAAAGTACCACAACAAAAAAATTCTATAGTTAAAATAGATGTTGCCGACTTAGGCGTTATAGCTAATGTTATTACTTCTGTACCTAATGTATTTGTAGGGATTGCATCTCCATCAGCCATTTGATTATTGCAGGTGATTACACTTGCTGTAGAATTGCTAACAAATTGTAAAACAGGATTTAATGAGTCAACACTATTTTGAGTCATAAATACTCCGTAATCGTTAACGAAGCCTTAGAAACACCACCCATGAGTCTTGTTCCAGAAGTGTTAGCATTGATATATGAAGTTCCCGAAACTATACCACCTCTAATCCTGAATGTTGTGGAACTTGTCGTTCCAGATGTCATGACATATTTTAAATATTGATATCTTCCTGCGCTAGTTGTTCCAGAAATAGATGAGGATGCAGCAAGTGCATTAGATGTTGCATCTTGAAATAAAGCAACTATTAAAGAATTAGCTCCTGCTGTAGTATCTTTAATCATAGGAGCGATAAAAACAATTTCTAAAATAGAAGTAGAAGTTTTAGGAGTTATTGTAGCTGTTATTATTTCAGTTCCTTCGCCAATCTGAGGAATACTATCATCAGATGGAATATTTCCAGTACACGCAATAACGCTGGCTGTTGTAGAAACAACTTTCTGGATTATAGGTTGTGTTGTATTTATGGTATTCTGGGTCATATATATTCTATAATTGTGAACGAAGTTGCTGAAACACCACCAAATGATCTATTGGTCGAAGCTGTTACACTGTTTCCATATAGTGGATCAACTGTTGATCCACCTCTAATCCTGAATGTTGTGGAACTTGTCGTTCCAGATGTCATTGTATGTATAAGGGTAGCCGAAGGACCAAGTGTTGAAGTAACAAGGTTATCAGATATCGCGCACAATGCATTAGATGTTGCGTCTTGAAAAAGAGCAAGAGTCATAGGCGTTGAACCACCAGAAGTAGGATGTATATTTCCTGTATAAACTATTTCTAAAGTTGATACTGAATATTTAGGTGTAATCGCTAGTGTAATTATTTCAGTTCCTTCACCAATCTGAGGAATACTATCATCGTATGGTATTGTTCCAGAACATGTTATTAATGCACCTGTCGATGTGGTAACATATTGAATAATATTCGATGCTGCATTTATTCGATTTTGAACCATAATTATTCCTTATGCAACTGTCAAGTTTCCTTGAGAGACGCCCGTGCAGGTCCACACACTATTTGCCGTTGTTCCTATAATCTGAATTGTATCAAAAGCATTTGTTCCAGTTATTGTACCACCAGATGAAGTTACCTGATTACCAAATTGGATTGTGTCGCCTGTGCTGGCTGTTATTCTCCATAAACCTGCACCTTTACCAACGATATGGATAATATCCCCTATAGCGAATGTTGCAGGTAGGTTAAATGTTAGGAGTGATCCTAGATTTGCGATATAACCATGATTTATAACAGCTGAAACTGGGCTAGCTGTTTCTTCCGTCCAAGCCATGCCACCCGATACATTGATAGTTACCGTATTTCCAGATCCTGAAGTCGTAACATTTGATCCACCTAAAATATTTAATATATTTGCAGATGGTATCGCATTTCCAGAATCAGTCGTAAAAGTAGTTGGAACGGAAGCACCTGCCGCAATAGTAATAGTGCCTGAACCATTGGTAATGGTAACGCCTGATCCAGCAGTTAAAGTAGATTTAACGACATGAGGTAATGCTGATGATCCTATCCAAAGTTGACCATCAACAAGAAGTCTTCCAGCTCTTTCTGTTCCATCAAAACTAGCATTGTCAGCATGCACAACGGTTTCTTGACCGGTAATGAAACTAAATCCCATTATGTTACCATCCTAAATTCTAATAGTGAATTCCAGTTTATAGAAAGAGCTGGATCTCCTTGAACTTGTAAGAGAGCATTGTTACCACTTACATTAAGAAAAATATCGGATAATGCTAAGGCTGCTTCTTCGAACTCATCATGATATGCAGCAGAAATTAATGTTGCAGATGCTCCATCTGTTCTTACAGCTCCAGCGAAGGCATAGCTTCCACCAGCTGGTGTTGATGAATTAAATGCTTGGACATTACCGTAAACCATATATGTTGCTGGTGTGGCACCCAAAGGAAGAGTAATAATAGTAGTCAAGGCATCAGCTGGTGTTGTAACTGTTCCTGTGGCTCTATTAGTCAAAACTACATTCAGAGTGTTTCCTGAACCAGTTGTTCTTATTCCATTATCGATATCTATAGTATCATCTATACCCAGAACATTTAAAATATTTGCCGCTGGAGTTGCTGTTCCTGAGTCTGTAACGAAATCTGTTGGTACATCTGGTGGAGATGGACCACCACTCGTACTAATAATACCTGCTTGGCTCACGATCTATCCTTGTATGATATATTGAGACACAAGGTAGACGCTTCCTGTCCCAGCACTACCTTTAACCATAATCTGAGTTCCTTCTGGAAGAGCAGGATAAGCGCTAGAAAGTCCAACTTTTCCTTCATCGTATAGCCAAAATGAGCTAGCTGGTGCAACATCCATGTCATTAATACCATCTATAGATATGGTTACTAGGACAGTGGAGTTATTGACAAGTTTACAAATATATGACGGATATAACAGAGGTGTTCCTAAATTCTGATATGATCCTGTAAAGGTAGCTGAATCAATACTTCTAAGCGTTTCCCAAGCAATTCTATTTGTGAAGGCCATTTTATTCCTGTTCTGGTTGTTTTTCTACAACTTTAGGTTTGGATGCTTCGTTTTCAGCATTTATTCTTTCAACTACATATCCTCTAATCTGTGACAAAGCATCATAAACTTCACCTAAAGGACTCATAGGATCTAATTCCAACGTATATGTTCTTTCACCGATCTTTACTTCTAAAACTGTTTTCTGCTTAAGCATGCTTCTCCTTAGGGTTTTTCACGCAGAAATACACCCTAAGTATTATTTAATCAATCAATATTTAGGTCTGACGTATGATCACATAATCGAATACTGAAACGTCAGTTGCAACCGCAGCTCCTAGCGCACTGTATGAGGCTATAGTAAACGAAGCACCTGCACTTATTGTCGTTATTGGAAATCCAAGAGCAGGGGACCCATTTAGCGAAGATCTCGTTACGAAGATTCTGTCTCCAGCTGCAATGTTTGTGTTATTTACCGTTACGCTACCTGCAATAAGAGTTGCACGACCGATAAAGTCTGTTACGGCACCCCCGTTCATGCTGATTTTTGTTGCAACAGAAGTTAGGTTAAAGTCAGTAGCACAGTTTACAGCTCCAGATCCAGCAGTAATGTTAACTGCTGTAGCACCTGTTGTGTTACCTATTGTTATAGTCTTTGCAGCTGCGTCAGCACCGATATTGATCGCTCCAGTTCCTGTGACAAGTCCGAATGATCCATTGGTGGTAGTCCAAGCACATGCTCCAGTACCACTGTTCACATTAACTGCTGTAGCACCTGTTGTGTTACCTATTGTAACCGTGTGGGCTATCGCATTCGTTCCGATATTAAGTGCACCAGTACCACAGTCAACTACGACGCTAGTAGCACCTGTACCATTACCTATTGTTATAGTCTTTGCTGCGGCATCTGTTCCTAAAGCGATTGCTCCTGTTCCGGTTATAAGACTAAATGTACCGTTAGTAGTCGTCCAAGCACATGCTCCAGTACCACTGTTTACGTTTACAGCGGTTGCCCCAGTCACGTTACCAATGGTCACTGTGTGCGCAATTGCGTTAGTTCCTACATTCAAGGCTCCAGTTCCGCAATTCAAAACAAGGCTTGTTGCGCCTGTGCTATTACCCATCGTAATAGTATGGGCGGCTGCATCGGTACCGATATTGATCGCACCTGTGCCCGTTACCAACGCAAGAGTAGCGTTAGTCGTAGTAATGGTTGATCCACCAGAACCAGTATTGATATTGACAGCAGTAGCACCTGTGATGTTACCAATCGTAATGGTTTTAGCAGCTGCGTCAGCACCAAGGCTTATTGCGCCGGTTCCTGTAACTAAACCGAAAGTCCCGTTAGTAGTCGTCCAAGCGCAGGCTCCAGTACCACTGTTTACGTTTACAGCGGTTGCCCCAGTCACGTTACCAATTGTGATAGTGTGAGCCGCAGCATCCGTACCCAGGTTAATGGCACCCGTTCCAGTTGCAAGTGCAAATGCACCGTTGGTTGTCGTCCATGTCGAACCACCCGTACCTGTATTAACATTCACTGCTGTTGCACCTGTGATATTGCCGATAGTGACAGTATGAGCTATCGCATTCGTACCAATATTTATAGGTCCAGTTCCAGAATCCAGAACTAGAGAAGTAGCACCTGTACTATTACCTAAAGTAATCGTATGAGCTATTGCATTTGTACCAATGTTTAAAGCACCTGTTCCACAGTTTAGAACGACGCTAGTAGCTCCTGATGAGTTACCGACAGTTATCGTTCTAGCAGCTGCCCCAGTACCTATGTTGATTGCTTGAGCTACGGCATCATTACCGATTCCAATTACGCCAGCTGAAGAATTAAGTTCAAGGACGCCTGCTGAGTCAATCAAAACTGTATCAGCTGAATTCAAGACGATGTCGCCAGCTCCAGTGCTTGTGACTGTAAAGCTTCCTGTACCTGTATTCACCGCAACCGCAGTAGCACCAGTGACGTTACCTACAGTAATTGTACGAGCACCAGCACCTGTACCAATATTAACAGCACCTGTAGATGCATCTGAAGCAAGGTTAAGGGCTGTGGCACCCGTTGTAATTGTAGCGCTAGCCGTAGCCGTAAGAAGTCCACTAGCTCCAAGTGTTGTAAACGCACCGGCAGCTGGAGTTGTTCCACCAATCGCTGGAGGTGTTGTCAGAAGAGTTGTTAGCTTAAGCGGTGTAACGATTCTAGCATCGTCTGTACCTGTATTCGTTTCGGCTTGTGTTGCGATCTCGGCTATACCGGAGATGAGTTCTGTAGCAGCAGGAATGGCCCCGACAACAACACCTGCGATAACGGTTGCTACATCATTAGAAGTAGGAACGGCGCCAGCAGGAGCTGTACCCGCTTGCAATTCCGCTAAAGTTGCCAACTCTACGATACCGGGAGTTGTCGTAGTAGCTAAACCGTTACCTCCGACTACCCATGTAGTACCATTAAATGTATAACCCGTAGCAGGAGTGGTAGATTTATCAAAATATAGTTGACCAAGTTCTCCTATTAGATTGGATGCAGGTGCTCCAAATCCTGATAAAGGACCTGATGTAACTGATACTAGACCGCCGATTCCGTAAACTGTTTTTGGCATAACAACCTCTTTATTTAAAATCTGACAATGCCTAGATAAAACAAATGTTGAAATTATCTAGGTTTGACAACATTTAACGATTAAGGTAAATGCTGGTTATATATGGAAAAAATTGAGGTAGAAGAGGGATATTATTCGGTAAAAGAATTCGCAGTTAAGCTTAGCATTCACTCTAATACAGTGAGAAGAGCCATAAAAAGTGGTCGTATAGTTGCTTTTAAGGTGGGTTCTGGTAAAAAATCAATTTACAGAATAGCTCATAGTGAGATTGGAAGAATAGCTTTATTTGACATGAAAGAATTGATTAGAAAGATGCTTAGAGAGGAAAATGAGTGATCTTTTAGCTCCTAAACAACTAGAATTCATCATTGGCAGCACAAGTCATTGGAATCTTGCCCATGGGTCGGTTCGTTCAGGTAAAACTGTCGGTACTTTATTTAGATTCATGCAGGCTGTAGATCAATGTCCTGATTCGCAAATATGGATGGTAGGACATAGCTCAGATACTATTTATCAGAATGCTATCAGATTATTGCTTGAAAGTGATCAACTTGCTATCTTTAGACCCTTTTGCACCTGGCAGTCAGGGAAAAGACAACTTTTATTTAGAGATAAAGTAATCTCAACTCTAGGTGCAAAAGATGAGGGGGCTATTGGTGGTTTTCAAGGTAAAACATTTTCCCTTGTATATTGTGATGAAATGACTCTTTATCCAGAGTCTATCATAGACATGATCGACACACGGTTGAGTAATCCCCATTCGATGGGTTTTGCTTCTATGAATCCTTCACATCCCAATCACAAGATAAAGAAATGGATAGATAAAGCAGAAAAAGGTGACCCTAATTATTATTCCCTTCACTTCACCTTGGATGATAACCCTTATGTTGATAATACATATAAACAACGCATACGAGACTCTTTGTCAGGTCTCTTTTACAAGCGCAATTACTTGGGGCTATGGTGTCTTGCTGAAGGTGCTATATTTGATTTTTTTGATCGTAATATACACGTTGTGGATCGTCCTCCTATTGCTGCGGAATATTGGATCGCTGGTATTGATTATGGTAGCGTTAATCCTTTTTGCTGCATCCTCATTGGTGTTTCTACTGGCAAATATACGCAAACAGGCAAGAAAATGTGGGTGGAGAAAGAATATTTCTGGGATCCCAAAGTGACAGGAAGACAAAAAACTAATTCAGAATTTGCAGAAGCTGTCCAACAATTCTTAGAGCCTTATAGTGTAAGAAACATTTACGTAGATCCAAGTGCCGAAGCTTTTCAGATCGAACTCAGAAGAAAAGGCATTCATATTGTTCATGCTAACAACTCAGTAGATGACGGAATTCAGATGATGACTTCCGAGATGAAAAAAGGCAATCTCTTTGTTTGCTCAGAATGTACAAACACTATTCGTGAAATTGAATCCTATGTTTGGGATAGCAAAGCCGCAGAAAAGGGCTATGATGAACCAATGAAAAAAGATGATCACGCGATTGACTGCCTTAGGTACTGTGTAGCGACGCATAAAGCTATTGCATACGATCAACATGCGCACAATCCTAATCAATACCTAAAAGATAGGTTTGGCAGGCAACAAAACTTTTGAAGCGAGTAGTTTGCTAAAATAAGCACTATTATGTATCTTGCGTTTTAATCAGCGCATAGGTATTTTACGTGTCTTTATATTTACCACCTTGGAATGGATCTATAGAACCCAACCAGGGGAATGTGAGGCAGTGGCTTGATAATTTGTATAGCAAGTTTCAACCAGTCGAACAGTCGCGTTGGAACCAAAGTAACATCGACACTCTCTTCTACGCTGGATCACAAACCTTCGTAAATCGATACTTTAACTTTAGTCCAACGACTTCTTATCAACAATACTACTTCAACCTAGTCCAACAACCAGTAAACATGTTGACTGGCTATCAAAGACAACACCGGAAGAGCATAAACTTTGTTCCTACGGAAGGCGCAGATCCAATGACAACGGATCAGTATACTCGACTTATGACACATGTTTGCCAAAAAGAAGGCATAAACGAAGTTTTCTCTAAGTCTTGTGAGCTTTCAGCAATTGCTGGCATGAACTTACTGCAGCCCTATCTAGACTATACTGGAGATGACCCTGCACAGGGACAGTTAAAGTTGAAAGTTTGGGAATATAACTCATTCCTTGTAGACCCCTATTTCCGTAATCCCGATATGTCAGATGCTCAATTCGTCTGGTGTCAGGAATATATTAGCAAACAGGAAGCAGAAAGCCGTTTTCCAGATAAAGTTACTACTGTTAAGCCTATGTCAGGGACTCCACAACGATATGGTAACTTCTACTTCTTACCTGAAAACTATAACATGGCTCGTAATGATCTCATGGTCCTTTCCTATGTTTGGTATAAATGGAAAAAGAAGAAGAAACGACTCTATAGCCGTAAGAGAAACCAATTCTTTGATTTTGCTGGTGGTGATGGTCAGTTAGAACAAATCCTCTACCATATTGACGATATGGAAGTAGTGATGGTAGAAAGTCCTTGCTGGAAACTTGCTACTATCTTAAACGATCAACTTATGTATCAAGGTGATAATCCACTATGGGATGGTCCAGAATGCCCATTTGTGCCTAATTATTGGAACTATGACCCTCACATAAATCACTTTGATTTACGCGTTAGATCTCTTGTCAGAACAATGAGAGACCCACAATTTCTCTTTAATTATAAAGTAATCACTAACAATGATATAGCTGCAGCTACCATCAATGCTGGATGGAAACGTAAAGTTGGTGCTGTTGCTAATGAAGATAATCTTAAGAAGGCTGGACAAGGCTGGGATGTTTTGATTAATGAAGGTTATGAGATGACCGATGTGGAAAAAATCATTCCTTCAGCTGTACCAGAATCAGATTTAGCTTTAGCGCAACAAATGGCAGACCTCATTTACAATACCTCAGGGATCAATCTTGAAAATTGGTCTGGTCAAAATGATAAGCAGACATCAAGCCTCACAGTATTGCTTAAACAGGCTGCCAACCTAATGGTTTTCCAAAAGTACTTTGATCAGTGGGATCATGCGCTTAAGCTTGTTGGCGAAAGAATGCTTCAAATTGCTTTAAATAACTGGAATGCTGAAAAAGTAGGCCTACTTATAGGCGAAGATCCTTCACCTCATTTCTATAGCAAAGTATTTGCAAAGTACCAAGTTGTCGTGGAAGAAGGAATATTAACACCAACACAGAAAAACTTCCAAGCTCAGCAAATGCTTGAGATCAATGAACGGTTCGGTAGAGAAGTATTGCCCGCTTCAATGATCATTAAAGATATGAATATTCAAGGAAAAGCTGAGATTATGGCTTACTTACAACAACAAGAGCAACAACAAGCGGCTATCCAAGCAGAAGCCACAAATATTCAACATGCCTTTGAGTCGGCTAAACTACAAGAAATGATGTCTAAAGCGACAAGCAACTTGGCAACAGCTAGAGAAAGACACGGACGAGCTGAGGCCGATATCGGTCTATTTGAAGAGCGCTTAAGTGAAATTACACGCAATCGAGCTCTTGCTACAAAAGATAAGATGGCAGCATTAGCTCAACTCGTTGAAACTATCCAGAAATTTGGTGAAGTAGAGACTTTTCTTAAAGCTAACCAACTAGAATCAGTCGAGAATAATCAGATTGAAGAAGAAAATGTAGAAAAGGCGCATGCCAGAGCAACTGCTGAATCAAGCAAATTTGTACAACAGATTATGCAGGGATCAGGAATGAATCAACAACCACAACCACAGATGGCTCAACAAGAAGCTAGTTTTTAGTTGCGAAGGAATTTCTCATAGTTATAATGCAAATTTAACAACACGAGCTTAAAAAGCTCAATAGAGGTAATTATGGTAGATAGTCAAAAGATGGGTAAAGCATCGTCAGGCGGACAGCGCATCGATGATCATTCATTCTGGGCAGGCGCTAAAGGGAAAGACTCAGTATTTCCTGATGGTCCTCATAAAACTAAAGCTGAATCTAGCGCAGAAGGTGCTGGAAGCCTTACAAAATATGATGACACGACAGAAAGAGTTAAATCAATGCAAGTAAAAAATACAAGCATGGCTAAGTCACGTCCTCTAAAAGATACTTTTAGAAATTAATTCTGGGATAGCGTTTCGGCGCTATACCCTATTTACGAGGAAATATGAAAAGTACTAAGACCGTGCAGAGTTATAAAAATACTGCTGCCGAGACGAATAGAACTACGCTTAAAAATACTAAATCAGGATTTCCTGATCCTGCTCGTATAAAGGATCAAAATCCAAAGGATAAACCCAAAGATGGGTTGAATACACCTTGGGATTTTAGATGTCCTCAATACGATCAGCGTTCAAGCAACTTTGTCAATGCTGGCACGCATTATGGTGTAGGCCATAGACAACCTGTAGGGCATAAAGGTAACCCTAAAGATGAAGTAGATGTTCTACCATGTGAAAGAAAGAATACATTGCAAAACGATGATTTAGGCTAAATGAAACCTCTTAAGAAAACTCGAGAAGCGCATGCTATGAATACAAAATATGGCATGGGAGATTTCTATGGTCAAGGAGTTAAAAATCCTGTAGCCAAAATTAGAGAAAGTTTTATGGCTCCTAATACAACGGGTAAAAAGCTTAAGAAGCCTCCAAAATCTCTGGCTTAAAGACTTTTCTTGCTGCAATGTTTTCTTCCATTTCTCTTGCTATATCAAGCAAAATTCTCTTACATTTTTCATCTGATAAGTCATCCGCAAATGGCAAACCAAGTTCCTCACGGTTGTTGTGATATTGGTAGATACTCCAAGAAACATCATTACTATCTACTACATTTCCCTTTTTATATTGCCCCCATGTTTCTTGTGGAGGAAGTACCCAGCAAACTTCCATATTGTCTGTTTTTGAAATAGCTCTAAAAAGAAATGAATTTGGTTCAGGTTTTGGCTTTGTTAGACGAGGTTCCCATAACAATCTTTTATCTATTCCATTGTCATGCGTTCGCGCATGTCCATAAATATAAATATAAGGAGATCTTTCTTGATAAGCCAATGAAAGTGGATTTTTTCTAAGACAATCTTCGGCTCCTTGTTGAACAGCATCAGATTGGTCTTTGATGAGATGTAAAAGCCGATCATGGGTTTCTAATCTATTTAATTTCATCTATTGCCTTAAATTATCTGTTTACATTAAATGACGGTAAATCCTAACCGCCACCCTGCGTCACGGGTTAAAGGACAATATGACCGCACAGACACAAGAAAGTCAACCCCAAGAAATAAAACCAAACGACAAAGAGCTTAACTTTCGTGCTCTTGAAGCCAAGTATCAAAGAGAATTAGCCAATGAAAGAGCAGCTCGCGAGCAAGTCGAAAGAGAATTAGCCTCTAGAAGTCAAGCCGCTTTACATGAAGATGAAGATGATGACGAACCTTATGTCGATAAAAAGAAGCTAGAAAAGAAACTAGCCAGATTTGGCGAAACCACTATGAAACAAACCCAATCCGAGATTCAAAGTGCGGTTCATGCTGCATTAAGAGAGGAGAGGAAACAAAACTGGATCAAATCAAACCCAGATTTTTATGAGGTACTTCAACATGCTGATAAATTTGCTCAAAAAGATCCGGAATTGGCTGAGTCAATCCTGGAGATGCCCGAAGGTTTCGAGCGACAAAAGCTTGTGTACAAAAATATCAAGGCGCTCGGTATCCATAAGCCCGAAATCAAAACCCCAGGCATTCAGGAAAAGATCGACGCGAACCGTAAAGGACCCTACTATCAACCAACAGGAGTAGGTTCTGCTCCATATGCGTCTCAAGGTGATTTTAGTGCTAGTGGACAAAAGCAAGCTTTTGAGAAAATGCAGGAGTTAAAAAATAGATTGAGGATTTAATGAATACATGTGCCAAATGTAAAGATGAGTGTAAAGCTGGCTCTTTTTTTACTGAAGGTGGTCAAACTTATTGGTTTTGCTTACCTTGTTCAAATGTTCTTAATCAAATGCCAACTGGTAATGTTGAGGCTTTTCTAGGACCCAAGAAGAAAGAATCTTGGGTCGCTAAAAATATGAGAGAAGCCAAAGAACGAAGAGCAAGAGGAGAAAGTCTTTGGATTGATCAATAACATTGAAGTAAATCAATTCATTTTGTTATAGATAAAATTTCGCCAGTCCTGTGTTATGGACAAATTCGCGTATGGGAAGTCGCACCCCGCTGGATATGATCGAGAATTGACGTAATTAGGCTCGTCTACCGATCGTCATGTCGTTTTTAGCATACACCTATAAAGGTTGTTATGACGATTACTACTACCGGCAATTTGGGGCCGATGATCCTCCAGTCGCTTGCGCCTGCGATGCTCTATGTCCCTACGCCGACAATGAACTATATCACAGTCTGCGATAAAGTGTCAATGCCAGCTAATGGTGGCACCACATGCAGATTTATGCGCCCACGCGCACTAACACCGCCCACTATTCAGTTGGGTAACTCAGGGATTGACCCTGCTGCACAAGTACCACAAAGAGACATCATCGATGCACAGATGGCGTTCTTCGGTACAGGTTGCATTATCAATGAACAAGTCATTCTCCAAGACCAAGAAGGCGTACTAGCCTGGGTTTCTGAAAGATTGGCTGTAGCAATGCGCCAAGCTGAAGATTTGATCCTAAGAGACTATATCGTTTCTGCGGCTTCACAAATCAATGCTGGTGGAGGGACTAATGGATTCAATCCAACGAACTTGGGTATGTCTGATTTCTCTCTTGTGGCTACTACTCTTGATACGAATAATGCTTACAAATTTATGAGCGGTATCGAAGGTATGGACCGTTTCGGCACAGGTCCTGTACGTTCAGCATATTTTATGTTGTCGTCTACAGAACTTCAATCCGACTTCGATGCTCTAGTTGGCTCTGGAATGTTAAACAACTGGAACTATCCTACCAATGCTTCTGCATTGCCTAGCGAATGGGGTTCAGCTTTTAACATCCGTATTTTGACCAGCTCGGAAGCTCCGGTCGCAAGAAACGCTGCTACAAATAATGCAGGCGTTACAAGCGATGTTTACTACAATACAGTATTGGGTAAACAAGCGATCACGCATATCAATCAGGATGGATATTCCATGAATCTGATCTATCGCGATCCTTATTATTCCGGCATGTTAGCACAAAACGCTACTCTTGCTGTCAAGTTTGCTCAAGCGCAAGCGATCACTCAAGATACAGCCATCAGAAACCTCTTAAGCACACGCTTAAGCAATTTGGGGGTGTAACATGAGCGAATATAATAAAATGGCAAAAGGAAAATTCATTTCAACTGGCGAAGCACAGATTATTAATCTGCCTTTCCAGCCTGATTATATTGAAATGATCAACTACACAGCTACTTTTACAGCACCTACAACACAAAAAGTTGTATCTGCAAAATGGGATAGCAATATGGGCCAAGGATTTGCCGTAGAACAAGTTTACGACGCAACTCCTGACTTAGTAGTTGATGCAGTTATTGCTAGTGGTTTTAGCACATTTGCAGCAGGACAAATGCTTCAATTTGGGCCAACTCTGGCTATTAGTGGTATCACTAAGGCAAGTGCTGGCGTGGTAACAACTACAACTAACCACAATTTAAAGAGTGGCGATGTAGTTATGTTTCAAGGTCTTTATCAGTCTTCAACCACTGGTATGCCTCAAATCGCAGGTATTCCTTTCACAGTGACTGTAACAGGTGCTACAACCTTTTCAATCCCTTGGAATACTAACCAGTCTAATTATACTGCTCTTTCAGGTTCTCCTTCAGGCGCTACAGTTAAAAAGGTTTTATACCCTTACATATACTTCCCTGGAGTAACTGTAATCAGTGCAATTACACTTGGTACGACCACAACAATTGACACAACGAGTGCTCATAACTTTGTCGTTGGACAAGAAGTGGCATTCCGTATCCCTGCCGGCTCAGGCTATAACTGGGGTACAACTGAATTGAATTCATTACCAAATACACTCGTTCCTGGTTCACCAGTTTATGGGTATGTCATCGCGGTCACGGATTACAATACAGTTATTGTAAACATTGATTCGAGTGCCTTTACAGCCTTTAACAGCAACCCAACTGTTGCAAGCGTCCCTGGCCTAAATTGGGCACAGATTCTTGCTGTTGGTGATGTTAATACAGGTGGCGTGGCGATCTACAGTGGCTCTCCATTGTATCCTTCTCCACAGTTTGGACCTATAGGCACAACGCTTGTAAGTACAATCAATGGCCCTGCTATCAAAGGTGCTTTTGTGAATAACACAAGCCAAGGCTTTATCATCGGTAATGGATCAGGGGTTAACCAGACTTCATCTGTTTTAGTTGGTACTGCTGAAGATGTCATTTACTGGAGAGCTATTCTCCATGATTTGAATCAACCTGCTATTCCTTAATTGAATAATTGGCCGGGACTAAATATCCCGGCCTTTTTTTGGAGAAATATGGCTTCAACTGGAACAGTTTTAAGTTACCCAATACCTGCCTATCAGAATTTACCGATTCATGCTGATTTTTATCAGCCTAGTCGCTTTGTTATAACGGATATCACAAGAGGAAATACGACTACGATTACGACTAGCGTAGCTCACAATTATGTAATTGGTCAAAATATTCGTCTTATCATTCCCGTAGATTATGGATCTTTTCAGCTTAACGAAACTCAAGGCTATGTCATTAGCATTCCTTCAACCACGCAAGTAATTGTTATGATCGATTCTACAAATGTAGATGCGTTTATAACTAACCCTTATGTTTCTACAATAACAAATTCTACTCAAGCTGATCCTGTAGTACTAACGACAAATAACGTATTCCTGACAGGAGCATATATACGAATAACAGATGTAGGAGGCATGACTGAATTAAACGAAAACACTTATCAAATTCTCGCTGCCAATCCCATCTCTCTTACAATAAATGCAGATGGCGCTGTATTTAGTGCTTATACAGGTGGTGGGACTGCCACTTTAACCAACCATCAAAATACACAACCTCAAATATTAGCTATTGGCGATTGCAATGGCGGACAAATTAATAGTTCTGGTAGAAGTCAAAATATTACCTATGTAGAGGGTAGTTTTATAAATGTTTCGCCATAAAGGAATATCATGACAGACAAACCAAAAGTAACGAACTCTCTCGCTGAAAAAGAACTTGATAAAGCTCAAGCGCAGTTCGATGCATTTGACAAAAACGTTAAAGAAATGACTTTAGATCGCATGAACCATGCGCCTAAGCCAGAGACAGAGCCCCAAACTAAATTAGCTAGCTCTGAAATCTCTAAAATGAAAGACACCTATTTGAAACCAGAGAAAACCATTTCATGTGGCGCTAAAGACAGATTCAACGAAGATTATCGCTCACAATATAATTTTGACAAAGAATACGTGCAATTTATCGCAGAAAACAAAGAAATCATAGGCGAAACGATCGAGTTATGGACACGTCCTTACGGTGGAATGCCAGCTGAATTCTGGAGAGTTCCTTGTAACAAGCCTGTATGGGGTCCAAGATATCTAGCCGAGCAAATTAAAAAATGCTCTTATCATCGTTTGATTATGCAACAAAATGTCGTTACTTCTGTTGATACTGTTGGTCAAATGTATGGTGCACTTGCTGTAGATACGACAATTCAACGTCTGGATGCTAGGCCTGTAAGCAATAAAAAATCTATCTTTATGGGGGCTAATAGCTTCGCATGATTGATGAATTTGCTTTATGATGTTACAATATCTTCCTAAATGGAGGATATTGTGCAATTATGCAAGAAGTGCGGACTACATAAAGATTTTGAATGTTTTGGGTTAGATAAACAGAAAACTGATGGATTGAATAGTTACTGTAAAGAATGTATACGGAAAAGAAGTGATCAACAAAGGAAAAATGATCCTAAGTATGTGATGAATTATGCTAAAGCATATAGAGAACAAAACACAGAAAAACTTAGAAAAAAGGCAAAGCTTACATTTTGGCGAGATAGAGAAAAACGTTTAAGACAGGGTAGAGAGTCATATTATAGGCACAAAGAAGAAATAGCCCTTAGCAGAAAAATAACTCGAGAAACAATTGAGGGTCGAGAAAAAGAAAGATTAAGACAAGCTGAATGGCGAAGAAAGAAGCCGGAAAAATTCAGAAAAGCAGTAAAGAAGTGGCAACAGACCTACAAAGAAAGACACAATGCTCACCAAAGAGTTCATAGAGCAATAGAAGAAGGAATTTTAGTCAGAAATGAAAAATGCGAAGAGTGCGACAAAAAATGCAAAACAGAAGGACATCACAAAAACTATAGTGAACCACTTATTGTCAATTGGCTATGTAGAAGATGTCACGCAAGTAAACATTCCAAGTTATAGAGGTGGGTTATCAATTTATTATCAGATGTGATCACCTACGTCCGTAGGATAATTAAAAGTCCTTCAAATTCTGTAATAACTGATGATTTGATCATAGATTATATCAATCGTTTTTGGATCATGGATGTTGATGCTCGCATGCAACTGTTTGATTTGAAAACGAAATATAGCTTTCAAACGTCCCCTGCTGTTGATCGATACAACATGCCCTTATATGATGTTCAAACACAACAAGGTGGTCAGAATATCAATTTCTATCCTGTTTATCAAGGATTCACATCGCCAGCTTATGTAAATGGAGTTCAAGTCCCTTTACAGACTTTAAAAGGTTCTTTTTTTAATCTTTGGCCAAACATTGTACAAAATATAGTGGTTGGAACAGGAGATGGAGGTACTACTTATACCCTGCAAGTTCCAATCATAGGTAATACTTCGCCTCCTAATCCTCCTTTACAAGGACTTTTAAGAGGTCACGTTGATATATCAGGCATAGTTGCTACAGGAGCTAACCAAGATCCACCGTCGGGAAATACATTGAATACTCTGATCCCTTCAACAAGCATTGACGCTGCAGTTTATATAACCACATTAGACGAGAATGGAAATAACGTTGTAGTTTCAGATTCAGGTCAATTCTTAGATAACGGCATTAGTTTCCCAAACTATGGTCTCCTGATGACACCAGGAACCGCTCCATTTGGATATTCAACCTTACCTGGTGGATACAGCACTGTAGCAGTGATCACAAACGTAACTCAAGCAAATCCTGCTGTTGTTACTGCTGCAAACGGCTTTCAGATTGGCCAGACAGTCCATATAGACGGTGTAAATGGTATGACTGAATTAAACGGGAATTCTTATATCATCACAGCATCTTCTCCCACTTCATTCACAATTAACGTAGACTCATCAGCTTTTACACCCTATACCTCATCAGGAAGTGCCTCGAGTCTAAATAATGTGATTAACTATTTGACAGGTGAAATACAGGTAACCTTCCCTGTTGCTATACCATCAGGTCAAAATATCAGTGTTCAGTGCTACTACTTCCAAACAGGATTACCTAGAGGTATGTTGTATTATAACAACACATTAACTCTTCGTAGCCCACCTGACAAACAATATTTGGTTGAAATAGATGCTTATCTTTCTCCTGCTGCATTCTTGAATACTGCAGCGGCAGTTCCTTTTGGATATATGTCCGAATATATAGCTCGTGGTGCTGCTAGAAAGATACTTTCAGATACTGGAGATATCGAACAATTCCAGTTCTATGAACCTTTATTCAGAGAACAGGAGCTGCTAGTTTGGAAACGCAGTCAAAGGCAATGGACTAACAATAGAACAGAAACAATCTATTCCCAAGGTTTTGGGCATGGTGTAAATGGTACAGGTTTCACCGGAGGAACTCTATGACTTTCACTTTCAATAATGCTATTCCTGCTAGTGGGAACAATCCCTCTGTGGATCAGCCTGGAATGCTTAGCAATAACATAAGTACCGCAAATATCATTAATGTTGATCATGTAGGTTTCAATCAATCTTCAGGTGGTAAACATAAAGTAATACGGGCTCGCTCTTTGCAAACACTAGGTATAGCATTGCCACCCGGTGTTTCAGGCGAAGGAAGCATCTATACAAGAACAGCAAGTGCAGTAACAAATCTCTTTTACCGTCCTGATGCGACAGCGAACGAATATCAGTTAACAAGAACAATAGCCGCTTCTTTTGCTACATTTGGTACAGATACCAATTATAATGGGAATAATATAGGTGGATGGACTTTTCTTCCAGGAGGCCTTCTTTTTCAATATGGATTTATAACACCAGTTGTTAATCAAGGAAATACAGCTATAGTTTATCCTGTTGCATTTTCTTCTGGCCCAGCATTTAGTCTTACTGTAAGCGCAGTAGTAACCTCATCATTGGGAGATCTAACATCTGCCATTAGAACAGGAACAAGCGGTAGTACTGGTTTCAGTATATCTACAAGCTCTTCTGGAAATGTTACTTCATTTTATTGGATGGCAATAGGTGTTTAATGCCTAATAAAATTGTCGTAGGGCCTATCAGTCGAGGATTACGTAAAGATGTTACAGCATTTAACATTGATAATGACAACTTTCCTACACTTATTAACGCCTACCAATGGCGCAGTCGTGTCAAGAGAAAAAGGGGCACATCGTTATTAGGTAGGTTATCTAGATATGTTGGAACTACTGATGTAGCTGGCAATCTAGTTGTTACAATTTTACCTATACCAATCGCTACTGCGAAAGCATCTTTTATTATTGATACAGATATCTTTGTTGATGGCGGAGGAGCTAACCCCGTTGCTTTAACAACAAATAGCTCTGGTACAGGTACCCTAAACAGGACTACAGGTGTTTTAACGATCACAGGATCTATTGCAAACACTGCCGTTATCTATTATCCTACACTACCGGTAATGGGTCTTGAAGATCTAATTTTAACAACGAATCAATATCCAGGAACCTTAGCCTTCGATACGGATTATTCTTACAACATAAGCACATCATTTCCATATACCATATATGACGTAAGCTTCTACAAGAATCCTCCGACAGGTACTTACACTAACTATGTTCAAAAAGCCACAGTCACTTCTACCTGGTGGAACGGTCAAGACTATCAGCAGTTCTGGACAGTAAATTATCAAGGAGCACTCTGGGCTACTAATGGCATTACTGTTCCTTTCAATACGACTAACATCGGTATGCAGTTCAAGGCTATAATCACTGTAACTGTTCTAACCCCTACTACCGCATCTTTACAGATAACAGGACATGGGTTAGTCGTTGGCGACTTTGTTTTCATCAATGAGGTTTCAACTACAACAGGAATTAACTTTCAAACTGGCTATGTGACAACTGTTACTGATGCCAATAACATTATTGTCACATTCCCTAATGCAACATTAGCCACAAATGGCACCGGTGGCATAGCTCAATACTTAACAAATCGCGCTGATTCCACTTTAGATGGTATCCGCTGGTATGACGGAGATCCTACTAATGGAAGTGCTACGGCTCCGGTATATAATGGCATGAAAGGATGGGTAAACTTTGCCCCTCCCCTTTCTCAGAGTGCTTATTCAATAGGGGATGCACCAGCAGCTATTTATTACTTAGTAGGCGCTAGGATAATACTGCCATTCAAAGATAGACTTTTGTTTATAGGACCTGTGATCCAGACATCATCAGTTGGTGCAATTCCAATATACCTACAAGACACTGTTATTTATAGCCAAAATGGTACACCGTATTATACTGCATCATTTACAGGCGATGTTGATTCTGCGACGACAGTATTTAATGAAATCCTTGTGCCAATAAATCAGACTGCTTCTGCTGCTGCATATTTCGAAGATGTCACGGGATTTGGTGGATTCATTCAGGCTGGTTTTGATGCTCCTATCTTAACAGCTTCGGCAAATTCCGATGTTCTTATCCTTGGTTTTGATGGAGGATTTCAAACACGTTTAGTTTATACGGGTAATGATGTCGTGCCTTTCAACTTCTTCACAGTTAATTCCGAGTTAGGATCATCAAGTACTTTCTCGGTTATTAATATGGAAGAAGGCGTTCTCACGCGAGGAAATCGTGGTTTTATCATTACTAATCAAACTGTTGCAAAAAGAATCGACCTAGATATACCAGATGAAGTCTTTCAGATCAGTTTGATTAATAATGGTGCAGAACGTGTTACAGCACAAAGAGACTTTATTAATGAATGGGTATATTTCACTTATCCAGCTGATCAAATAGAATATAAGTTTCCAAATCAGACCCTACAATATAACTACAGGGATAATTCTTGGGCTATATTCTATGAAAGCTATACTGCTTATGGGCAATTCCGAAAAAGCACAGGTTTCACTTGGGCTACAGTAGGAACTGTTTATCCTTCTTGGTCAGTTTGGAATGATCCCTGGAGTGCTGGCGTTAACACTCTTGAACAACCTGAAGTGATAGCAGGTAATCAGCAGGGCTTTGTTATGGTTCGAGATGACGGAACGGATGAAGGAACGTCATTATATATACAAGATATAACTTCAGGTGTGATAACTTCACCTGATTATAATCTAAATACTGGCGACTATATCATTATTTCAGGTGCACTCGGGACAATAGGGGCTCAAGTAAATAACAAAATATTCTCTATTCTAGCCCTAACCACAAACACCTTTTCCCTAAATCCTCCAATATCCACAGGCACTTATCTTGGTGGTGGGTATATTACGAGAATGTATATTCCTCTAATACAAACCAAACAGTTTCCTGTGGCTTGGGATATGGGTAGAAAGACGCGTATTGGCGTACAACAATACTTAATGTCCTTTACACCAAAAAGCCAAATTCAACTCTTGATATTTCTTAGTCAGAATTCGACAGGCGCATATAATTTAGGCCCTATAGAACCAGCCGCAGGATCTACTAACAATAGTTTGGTGTATAGCACTGTTCTTTACACGTGTCCTGAAAGCACTAATTTAGGACTTACACCAGCTAATATCAACTTGAATATGGTCACAAGTCCTGAGCAAGAACAGATTTGGCATCGAATAAGCACTTCTCTGCTTGGAGATACGATTCAACTAGGATTTAGCCTTTCCGATTCCCAAATGCGCTCTCTAGATATTTCAGGGTCATCATTCTCCATTACGGGTGTAACATTAGGAACAACGACGATAATAACTACAACTGGTGAATTTTCAGCAGGACAACTTGTTAGGATATCTGGAATTGTAGGCACTACAGAGCTAAATTATACGGAAGATGCAAATAACAACTACAGTGTACTTTCTTCCACTTCTACAGATGTAACCATTAACGTGGACTCTACGGCATTCACTGCTTATGATTCAGGTGGTTCAATTGTACAGGTTTCACCACTAAATCAATTCGCAGAAATTGAACTTCATGGATTCATCATTGATGTTTCACCAAGTATGGTCTTAGCATGAGTAGCAATATCGCTAATCAAGTGGCTTTCCTGCGGACAACATGGCAATTTCCTGAAGATATCTCGTCGTTAAAAGAAGAATTAGACCGCAGTTATCTCGAAACAGCCAGCTGCGTAAACGCTAGAATCATTGGGATTTTTACAGTCAATAAGCCTGCCATTAATGGCGAGTCGTGGTTTATAACAAAAAACCAAAAGCAACAAGGATTGCGACAAGTTTATGATGTGACAAGTACTTCACCAATAAACCATGGAATTAATTTCTCTAGAATATCTAGATTTACCCGAGCTTATGGCGCTTATACCGATGGAACTAATTGGTATGGATTTATATTCGGAAGCAATGTCGCTATCGCTGGCCAAATCTCATTCTATATAACGCCCACCCAGATAGTATTTCTTTCTGGTGGTGGTGAACCATCTTTAACTTTAGGAACGGTTGTTTTAGAATGGATAAGTTTTCCATAAGTATGTATTTTGAATTAAGAGGTGAACAATGACGTCATTGACTGGTAGCCGAGGACCAACCGGCGGAAATGTAGGCCCAACAGCATCGGCTAAATGGGCTGGGGATAAGATTCCTAGAGGCTATAAGATGGGACAAATAGCCCAATATACTCCTGAGCAATCTGAACTATTTTCGCAGTCCTTAGGTAATGCTGGTGAAGGTTCATATTTATCAAGGCTTGCAGGTGGAGATCAATCTCTATTTGATGAGATGGAGGCACCGGCTTTAAAGCAGTTCGCAGGTCTTCAAGGAAATCTAGCCTCGCGCTTTAGTGGTATGGGTTCAGGTGCTAGACGCTCTAGTGGATTTCAAAATACAGTAAATCAAGCTGCCACAGATTTCGCAGGACAACTTCAATCACAGCGTCAAGGCCTTCAAAGACAGGCTATAAGCGATTTACATACTATGAGCCAACAATTATTAAGCAATAGGCCATACGAACGCAGTTTAATCAAAAAGCAAGAAAGCCCTTGGGCTGGCTTGGTAGGACAGTTAGGTGGCGCCGTTCCAGGATTGATTACTTCTGCTTTGGGTGGAGGATCTCCTCAATCGGCTATACAAGGTGCCACAAGTATATTTGGTGGCGGTGGTGGCTGGGGAACTGCACCAGCTCATAATGCACCTTTAACACAAGGCTACAATCAAGAGCTTCGGATGAATCCAGCAGCTTACGGTTATTAGGAGATATATGGTACAGATAATCGACGAAAATAGACCTAGAAGCTTCGCACAAAGTATTGTAGGTGGCCTCACTGAAGGTGGTATAAATGCTATTCAAGGTCACCTGCAACAACAAAGAGCGCAGCAGCAGATGCAGCAAGAGAATGCTGCCTTAAGACAACTTACAGGCCAGGATTTCTCAGGTATTCAAGATCCTAAGACCAGACAAGAAGCTTTTAAACAAGCTTTCCAGACTAAGCAAGAGCAAGATTATCTTAATCAGGTCATGGGTGATAGAAGATCGACAGGAATGCAGCAATCTGGAGTTGATGAACTTCCTATGGATTCAGAAGATAGAATGGGCGCTTCTCAACGTTCAGGTGGTGGATTGGGCACCTTATCAGATGATAAATTACAGCAATTACTTGGTACGAAACGCTTTAAAGAACCAGCTAAAGCGGAAATTGACAGACGCAAACAAGAAAGACAAAAGAAAGAAGTCTTCCAAATCTACAAAGACGCTGGATTTTCTGATGAAGAATCCGCAGAAAGAGCCGAAACAAGTTCACCTGCAACAGCAAGGACTATCTTTCGTGAGAAAACAGAGAAGCCATTGTTTGAAGCCGAAGGAGAAAAACTAGAAGCTAAAAGAGTTTCCGAACTGGCTACAACTATTGAAAAAGACTTTGCTACAGCTCGCAATGAAGATGTCCGTCTTGATAGGATGGAAGAACTTTCCAAAAAAGACGAAGTCTCAACCCCGTTAATGATAGCATCGTTAGATAAAATTGGTCTTCCAATTGGTATTCTCTCTAACCCAGACACTGAAGAATACAGAAAACTTGAGACAGACTTTATCCGTGATGCTAGAGATATATTCCCAGGTGGGAGAATCACAAACTATGAGATTCAGAGTTATTTAAAAACCATTCCTACCCTGCTGAATAGCAAAGAAGGTCGTGCGGCAATCATTCGTAATCGTAAACTTTTAAACGAAGCTAAAAAAGTACGATATAAGGAATATAAGAGTATCCTTAAGGAAACTGGCGGTAAAAAACCGGCAAACATGAGCATTCTTCTTGAAGAAAGAACTGCTGACAAGATCATGGATATTGAAGATAAATTCCGTGAAGGTATTGATAATGTCTTGGATAAACACAGTCAAAAGATAAAGATGTATAGCCCAGATGGAAAAGCATATGAGATCCCTGCTCATTTAATTCCTCAAGCACAGCAACAAGGATTGATCTTCCAATGACACTCGATCTTAGCAAGTACATGATACAAGATTCGCTTCAAAGAGATCAGCCAACGCAACAACAAGCGCCCCTTAAACCTTTAGAGTTAGACAAATATTTGTCGCCTACAGAATCTACCGCTTTTGATACTTTTAAACGCCATGCAGCACGTACTGGATCTAGAATAGGTGAAACGGTCGTTGGATTTCCAGGTGACTTTGTTAAGTTCGTCCAATTTATGGCTGATAAACTTCCACATGTGCCCACTGGCAAGCCTAATGAACTACAAGAGCTAGGAAGAAAGGGTTTGGAGAAACTCCCTACCAGCGAGGATGTAAAGCAATTTTCTGAGCAATACACAAAAGGATACACAAAAGCCCAAGGACCTGGAGAAGAATTTAGCGATGAAATAGCTTCTTTAGCTGGAGCACTAGCTATCCCTGCTCGTGATCCAAGAAAGTTTGTATCTTTTCTTGGTGCATTAGGTAAAAACCTACCAAAGGCAGCAGTAAAAGCTGCCGCTGTCAAAGGAACTGGAGAAGTAGCAGAAAGTTATGGTGCAGGACCAAAGACTAAAACGGCTACTGAGATGGGAATGTTATTCCTGACTGGAATGATGGGCCAGAAAACAGCTGATCAGTACATTTCGGAGAA